>OFDN01000012.1_pt1 | contig 289516 bp, 247 predicted proteins | sample 1520971 | NCBI WGS metagenome assembly OFDN01 (sample SAMEA94257418, study PRJEB24077) | hot springs metagenome | biome: Aquatic biome; feature: Geographical feature; material: Water | place: India | collected 2012-06-12 | depth 5 m
TCGATTTCTCTTCGAGAAAACTACCCCTTAAAATCAATTTTTAAAATAAGGGTTGAATGTTTGGATTGTTTTTCAGTACTGCAGGTACTTGCTTCGTAGCATCGCCGCATCAAATTCGCTGGTTCTTCGGGGTTTCTTCGAGTCTTCTTCGGTAATCCTCGAAGCGCTCTCGAAGCCGCTTCGGGAGTTCTTCGAGAAACCTCGAAGAACTCCCGAAGAAACCCCGAAACAAGTACGGTGATGGTCCCTGGGAAATTCAAAAAAGCCCGAACAAGTACCGAAGCCCATCCGTTTTAAACACTAAATCAGGCGATTTCACGCTAAATTTGTACCTCATATCTCATTTATGCAAGCATACTGTCATTCCCTTACACAGTACAATCGATTGAAGACCAAAGAAGTGCGTATTGGTGATCTTTTGCTGGGTAATTTCCATCCCATCCGTTTACAAACCATGACCACTACCGATACCATGGATACGCTGGCTACGGTAGAACAAAGCATTCGTTGTATTGAAGCGGGGGCTGAACTGGTGCGTATTACCGCTCCCAGTAAGAAAGAAGCAGAAAACCTGCTCAATATTAAAAATGAACTTCGTAAAAGAGGGTATCATACCCCCTTGGTGGCAGATATTCATTTTACACCCAATGCCGCTGAGATCGCTGCCAGAATTGTAGAGAAAGTACGTGTGAATCCGGGTAACTATGTCGATAAAAAGAAATTTGAACTGATTGAGTATACCGATGCTGATTATGCGGAAGAAATTGAACGCATCCAGGAAAAATTCACACCACTGGTTCGTATTTGTAAAGAATATGGAACTGCCATGCGCATCGGCACCAATCATGGTTCCCTGAGCGATCGTATTATGAGTCGCTATGGCGATACACCTATGGGCATGGTAGAAAGTGCAATGGAATTTTTACGCATTGCCCGCTATGAAAGTTTTCATAACATCGTATTGAGCATGAAAGCCAGCAATCCTCAGGTAATGGTACAGGCTTATCGATTGTTGATTCAACAAATGGATGCTGAATTTGGTGAATGTTATCCTTTGCATTTAGGTGTAACAGAAGCAGGAGATGGTGAAGATGGTCGCGTGAAAAGTGCTGCAGGTATTGGTACTTTATTGGAAGATGGGATTGGAGATACCGTTCGTGTGAGTTTAACAGAGGATCCAGAGTTTGAAATTCCTGTTTGTCGTGATCTTGTGAAACGTTATACAAGTTCAACCAGACAAACACAACATATTCCAGCTATTGAAAAGCTCACCTATGATCCGTTCAACTATCAAAGACGTGAAAGTTTTGAAGTGAGTAATATTGGCGGAAAACAAGTGCCGGTTGTGATTGCCGACCTCAGTAAGCTGGATGCACTGACTCCTGAAAAACTTAGCGCTGTTGGATATACCTATGATGCTGCTACTGATAAATGGAATATCAGCGATATGGCAGCAGATTATATTTTCACCGGAGACCAAATACCTGATTTCGCTTTGCCGGGAACTTTAAAAGTGATTGTTGATACCAGTACCTGGAAAAAAGCAGCGGATCATGATAAATACTTTCCCATTGATGATGTAAAAAATTATCTCAAGGGTTCAGCAAAAAGCCAGCAGTTGAATTTTGTGATGCTGGACTGCTATAATGATGGTACACTTGCTACCCCTGCTGAATTACAAGAACTAGCAGCTGATAAAACAGTGGTACTTTGTTTAAGCAGCACCAATGATCAAGCCATGCCTTCTGTGCGCAGGGCTTTTGTAGAGCTGATGCAACAGCAAGTGAATAATCCCGTGGTGCTGATCGTTGACAGTAACTGGCAAACAGCTGATGAACACCTTATTCATTATGCAACCGAGGCAGGTGCATTATTGCTCGATGGTTTTGGTGATGGAGTTTGTTTTGGGATGTCTGTCAACAGTTACTTACAGCAATTAGAAAAAGGTCATGCAGATACCAGTGGCAGAAATTATGTGACCAATACTTCAGTAGAGCAATTTATCAATAGTACAGCTTTCAGTATTCTGCAAGCAACCAGAACACGTATTTCCAAAACAGAATATATTTCTTGTCCGAGTTGCGGAAGAACCTTGTTTGACCTGCAAGAGACCACTGCAAAGATTCGCTCGGTTACCAATCATTTGAAAGGTGTAAAGATCGCCATTATGGGTTGTATTGTGAATGGTCCGGGTGAAATGGCGGATGCTGATTTTGGCTATGTGGGAAGTGGTGTTGGTAAGATCACTTTGTACAAAGGAAAAGAAGTAGTCAAACGAAATGTAGATAGTGAAGTGGCGGTGGATGAGCTGATCAATTTATTAAAAGAAAATGATGCGTGGGTAGAGCCTGCATCTTAAAGAACGCTGCGAAAACTCAGCGTTCTCTTATTCTCTGCGGTAACTAATTTTCGTATTAAATAATAACCGCAGAGAATAAGAGAATAGGAGGTAGCGCAGAGAGGGGAAATTATTATGCAAACAGATTTTCTTGTTATAGGTTCAGGTATTGCAGGGCTTACGTATGCGCTGAAAACAGCACGTCATTTTCCGGATAAGAAAATCATGGTCATCACCAAAACACAAGCCGATGAAACCAATACCAAATATGCACAAGGAGGTATTGCTGGTGTATGGGATGAGAATAGAGATAGTTATGAAAAACATATTGAAGACACATTAATAGCGGGCGATGGTTTATGTAATGAGTCGATTGTAGAGATTGTGGTGAAAGAAGGTCCGGAAAGAATTCGGGAGATTATTTCTTATGGTGCTGAGTTTGACAAAAATGAAAAAGGAGAGTATAGCCTAGGTAAAGAAGGTGGACATAGTGAAAACAGAATTTTACATCATAAAGATGTGACCGGACAAGAAATGGAACGCGCTTTATTGGATGAGATGGCGCAGGTATCGAATATTGAATTAATCAATCATTGTTTTGTAGTAGATATTCTCACACAACACCATTTGGGTTTTCTGGTAACAAAATCTACTGCAGATATTACTTGTTATGGAGTGTATGTACTCAATCTGCACACCAATAAAATTGAGAAAATTCTTTCCAAAATTACTTTATTGGCAACAGGTGGTTGTGGACAAGCATACAGAACCACTACCAACCCCAAGATTGCAACGGGTGATGGTATTGCTATGGTGTACAGAGCAAAAGGTAGAATTGAGAACATGGAGTTTATACAGTTTCATCCCACCGCTTTGTATGAACCCGGCACTTCACCTTCTTTTTTAATTACAGAAGCAGTACGTGGTGACGGGGGTATTTTACGCAACAAATATGGGGAAGCGTTTATGGAACGGTATGATGCCCGCAAAGACCTCGCACCTCGTGATATAGTAGCTAGAGCCATCGATAATGAAATGAAACGTACCGGTACGGAATATGTGTATTTGGATTGCAGGCATATGGATCGGGAAAAATTCATTCATCACTTTCCCAATATCTATGAGAAATGTATGAGTATGGGTATTGATGTACTTCAACACATGATACCGGTAGCTCCTGCTGCTCATTACAGTTGCGGTGGTATTAAAACGGATGAGCATGGGAGAACTTCTATTCGTAATTTATATGCCTGTGGAGAATGTGCCAGTACAGGTTTGCATGGCGCCAATCGATTAGCGAGTAATAGTTTATTAGAAGCCATGGTATTTGGGCATCGCTGTTATTTGGATAGTATTGAAACCATTCACAATGTCCATATTCAATACAGTATTCCCGATTGGAAAACCACCGGAACCACTGAACCTCGTGAAATGATTCTCATCACTCAAAGTTTGAAAGAGTTGCAGCAGATCATGAGTGATTATGTAGGTATTGTAAGAACCGATATTCGTTTGGAACGTGCTATGAAACGTTTGGATCTGTTGTATGCAGAAACCGAAGAATTGTATCGCTCTACGAAAGTATCACCACAGCTTTGTGAGTTGAGAAACCTAATCACGGTAGGATACCTCATCGTAAAAGGCGCACAGTTCAGAAAAGAAAGTAGAGGTTTGCATTATAATACAGATCATCAGGAGAAGAGCGAATTGTTGCAGAATATCATACTTTGATCTGTGATTTTTTGATTTCTTGATTTGAGGAAGTCAAAAATCAAAAGTAAAAAGTCAAAAAAATCAAGAATTCATAGATCTCCGAAGGAGTCCTTCGGACAAAAAATCAAAGATCAAAAATTCAAAGATCATGTACACCCTTGTATCAGGTTTATTTTACTTATTATCCCGACTGCCTTGGTGGTTGTTATACTTGATAGGTGACGGTATTTATGTATTGCTATACTATGTGTTCGGATATCGGAAAAAGGTAGTGGCGGCGAATCTGTTGATTGCATTTCCTGAGAAGACAGCAGCTGAACGAAAACAGATCGAAAAAAAATTCTATCACAATTTTGTTGACACATTCATTGAAACCATTAAATTATTTTCTGTTTCAGAAGAAGAAATGCGGAAACGTGTGTCTTGTAATATAGAAGAAGTAAATAAACTTTATGCGAGTGGACAAAATGTACAAATAGTTACCGGGCATTATTTTAATTGGGAAGTGGCAAATTTAGGAGTGGCTTTGGATTGTCGTTATCCTTTTGTTGTGGTATACATGCCATTAGCAAATAAGACATTTGATCGTTTGATTCATCGACTACGTACCCGCTTTGGTACACTGTTAATTCCTGCAACAGAGTTCAAAAATAATTTTCAACAATATGCGAAAAATCGCTATGCATTGATCTTAGTAGCAGACCAAAATCCGGGTAATCCTGGGAAAGCTTATTGGACGAATTTCTTCACTAAACCCGCTCCTTTTGTTCGAGGACCAGAAAAAGGAGCAAAGATGAACAATACTGCTATTGTGTATGCTCACTTTTATAAAGTGAAAAGAGGATATTATCAAATAGATATGGAACTCATCACGACTCGACCACATGATTATGCCGATGGAGAGCTTACCAAATTATTGGTAAAAAAAGTAGAAGACTCAGTTAGAAAAATTCCCGACAACTATTTATGGAGCCACAGAAGATGGAAATATAGTGATCAGGCAGAGAAGTATAAGCACCTGATGGTTTGATATGTTAGATGTCAGATGGCAGATGTCAGATTTTTTTAACCAAATCTGCCATCTGATATCTGAGATTCGTCATTAATTCAACACTGCTGTTGTTTTCTCAATGCTGAACTTGTCTTTTAATTCTTTGATTTGTCCCCAACCACCCAGTACATTTCTGAGGTTGTGGATGCCTTGTTTCTTCATAAGAGATGCAGCAATCACACTTCTGTAACCACCGGCACAATGCACATAGATATTGTGACTGTCTTCCAGATGTGCCATACTTCCGGGGTCTGTAAGTTCATCCAAAGGAATGTTCAATGCTTCTTTGATATGTCCGTCAGCATATTCAGGAACTTTTCGAACATCTACGATGACGAGTTGTGGATCAAAAGGCATATCCATCGCCAATTCATCTGCTTTTACATCAATGATCATATCGGTAGGCTCACCGTTGTTTTTCCACTGCTCAAATCCGCCTGCCAAGTGACCGGCAAATTTTTCAAATCCAACCCTAGCCAAACGCACGATACTTTCTCTTTCTTTACCGGGTTCTGTTACCAACAGAATTTCTTTATCAAATGACAACAAGCTACCCGCCCATTCTGCGAAGCGACCTTCGAGTCCGATAAACACTGAACCTGGGATAAATCCTTCTGTAAAAACAGAAGCTTTGCGCGTATCTAATAAGAGAATATTGTCGTCTTTGAGCTTTAGTTTGAATGCAGGAATATCCAATGCCTGCATTCCTTTTTCCAAAACAGCATCTAGACTTTCATACCCTTCCTTGTTGATTTTAGCATTGATCGGAAAATATTGTGGTGGAGCAGCGAGTCCATCAGTCACCGCTTTGATAAAGTCTTCTTTGCTTTGTTGTTGTAATGCATAATTCGTTGCTTTTTGCTCACCAATGGTACTGAAAGTCTCGGGTCCTAAATTTTTTCCGCAGCTGCTACCGGCGCCATGTGCAGGATAAACAATTACATGATCAGCTAGTGGCATGATCTTACCTTGTAAGCTTTCATACATCATTCCTGCAAGATCCTCCATCGTAATTTCTTTTCCTTTTTGTGCGAGATCGGGTCTACCCACATCTCCTACAAACAAAGTATCACCGGTGAAAATAGCATGGTCTTTTCCGTTCTCATCTTTCAACAAATAACAACTGCTTTCGAGTGTATGTCCGGGTGTATGCAATACTTGCATGCTCAGTGCACCAATAGAGAAGGTTTCGCCATCTTTTGCTACATGAACAGGAAAGTTGGTGGTAGTACCCGGACCATATACAATAGTAGCACCTGTTGCTGCAGCGAGATCAAGATGACCGCTCACAAAATCAGCATGAAAATGTGTTTCAAAAATATAGCGAATGGTACTTTTTCTTTCTCTGGACAGATTCAGGTATTCATCGATATCCCTCAAAGGGTCTATTACTGCTGCAATACCATCACTTTCAATATAATAAGCTGCCTCACTCAAACAGCCGGTATATAATTGTTTTACAAACATATTCCTGAGTTTAAGACAAAGATAGTCCAATGATCAAGCCAGAAAAGCAGATCACGGCTAAAAAAGGCATTCTGTCAGTTAAAATATCAGCCGACGAGTGATTCTACAAAACCGACCACTTCATTCAAGCGTGCATAGTTAACGGAGTAGAAGATGAATTTACCATCACGTGTAGTACTTACAATACCTGCTCTGCGGAGAATAGCAAGGTGTTGAGAGGCTACAGACTGCTCCAGGCGAAGTTTTACATAAATTTCTGTAACCGTCATTTTTTGATGATCGTCAAGTAATTTGATGATTTGCTGTCGGAGTTTGTGATTGATTGACCTAAGTATCAGAGCAGCTTTCTTGGTATGAAGAAAATCTACCTTGATCGGGGATTTGCCATTGTTTAGTACAACGGATTGTAATGATTGACTCATGACAATTAAGTTGATGGGGGGTTAACAAACTAAAATTGTGTAGATAAAGATACGAAAATCTTTATTGATTTATTGTATAAAATTTATATACAAGCCAGTACTGTACTAGGTTTTTGCTTTAGCGGCAGTATCAAAGAAAGCTTTTAAATAAAGCGGTTCGCTGTAGGCTAGATCTGCAAAGGCTTGATCAGCAAAGGGTTTTAACACCCGCTGGGCCAAATGTCCGGCATGCTGATGGCCGGTTTTGAATCGCATTTTGGGGTGGCTTAAAATTCCCTTTAATTTTTCAGCGCCGCTTCCAAAGAACAAAATTGATTGCTTTTCGAGGAGTTCTGAAAAAGAATGGGGTTCAAGTATCATGGGTTGTGGCTCCAAAATTACTTGCAGTGATTGATCATATACAGCGGTAAAGACTTCCATTCTTCTGGCATCAATCATCGGACAAATCAGGCAATCTTCTGTTTGTTTTTCCCCTTCCTTGGCAGCCGTAGCCATAACTTCCAAAGTATTGATGATAATCAAAGGTTTATTTAGTGTATAACAAATACCCTTTGCACTTGCCAAACCCACCCTTAAGCCTGTATAACTGCCCGGTCCGCCGGTAACAGCTACGGCATCTATCTGTGTGAGTTGTAAACCCGTTTTTTTAACTAGGCTTTGAATAGCCGGCTGTAAAAAAGAAGCATGATTTTTTTGATCGGTACTGATCTCCATCTCCAATACACGATCGTCTTCACTCAAACAAACACTGGCCTGTTCTGTGGCTGTATCAATGTTGAGAAAATAACTCATGGTGTATTTGTTTTGGATAATGCTTCTGCTGTTAAAGCGGGTGCGGGGGTGTATCGATCATCTTCTTTTGCCAGTACTTGTAATAAATGATAAACCGGCTGCACTCCAATGATATCACACCATTCAAATGGTCCATGCGGATAGTTCGTACCTAATTTCATTGCAGTATCAATATCTTGTTTGGTACTTACTTCATCGCCCCATGCAAAATAGGCTTCGTTGATGATCATAGCAATGACCCTGGCCGCAATCATACCGGGTACATCGGGCACAATTTGATAATTCCATCCAAGTGTTGCCAATATTTGCTCAAAGGGCATTTTATTTTTTGGAGGAACCACTTCTAGAATGGTGCGTTCCAAGAAACTATTCCAAGCATTGATACGGATATAATTGTCAGCCAATGTATCAGTGGTGGTCAATACAGCGTTCACAAAAACCGGTGCTGTCGTAATCTCAGGAAAGGCGGCACCTTCGGTTTCAAAACACAGATCGAACCATGCATCTGCCTGATCAGGTAATGTATCGATCCCTTTACGGTAAATAGTCACCGTATCCGGAATGGTTCGGGAAAGAAAAACAGCAGTCTGTTGCGGACTGGCATTCAACACTATTCGCATCCTGCAAATTTAGGTTGGCAGGTTGATAGAAATGCAGCAAATTGCCAATCACTAAAGAAGTTATTATGTCCAAACAAATCATTAAAACCGATAAGGCGCCATCGCCAATCGGCCCTTACAGTCAGGCAGTAAAAGCCAATGGTATGGTGTTTTTGAGTGGTCAGGTTGCCTTTGATCCTGCATCCGGTGAGTTGCGAATCGGTGATCTGCAAACAGAAACCCATCAGGTGATGAAAAACCTGGCAGCAGTGATGGAAGAAGCGCATATCACTTTTGAGCATGTGGTAAAGACCAGTATTTTCCTGAGTGATATGGCACATTTTGCGCAGGTGAATGAAGTGTATGGTTCTTATTTCAAAGGTGATTTTCCGGCACGCGAAACAGTGGCAGTAAAACAATTGCCACGCGGTGTAAATGTGGAGATCAGTATGATTGCCGTAGTGGATTTATAATACGTCTACCCGATAACTAGTTGCAAAAGAAACAGGTTCATTGGGTAATAGATGCAATAACCCTAGTCCATTATTAAAAGCATTCGGAGCAGCACTGAGATTTTCAATGGCTACACTTTTCTGATGCGGGGGTGTATATACTTGCAGGTAAGGATAGTTGATCAATGGTTGGATCACTATTCTTACCTGTTTATTTTTTAGCTCACAATATCCTTCTTCTGTTGTTGGGAGTATAAATGAGTTATCTAGGAAAATATCTTGTAAAGAATGACCTGTTATAAAACGATCATCTGTTTCTTCTTCACCTGTGGGAATCAATTCAGGATCAAACACCAATTTTCGGCTGGTATTAAATTTCAGTTCACATGCATCCACAGATTCACCGGTAGTAAAATAAGGATGCCATCCATCGCTAAAGGGAATGGCTTTCTCGCTATGGTTCATAGCAGTGGTAGTAACTGTTAAACTATTGGCAGAAGTAAGCTCCCACTTTACATGAAGGGTATACTGAAAGGGGTATCCTGAAAAATGTCCTTTGTATTGATGTTCTAGTTCAACAATGGCTGACTTTTCATCGGCAACACAATCCTTGATGGTATATACCGCATCATAGAGGATACCATGTAAGGCATGATTGCCTAAATAAAAACTATCCATGGTATATGACTGGTCATCAAAATGATAGCGACCGTTTAGAAGTCTGCAAGCGAAAGGACTCATTTTCGCACTCTTAAATCCATCGGTAATATGAGCCATGGCATGGTCGGGATCGGTGAATCCATCAATCACATTCAAAGCTCCCTGTGCTGTTTGAACCACAAAAGCATTTAATAAGCCACCGAAAGCAAAAATTTCGGCAACGGTACCTGTCGTCGTATCTGATAAACGGATGGTCAGACGACTTCCTTCTCCTGTTGTTTGAATGGAAAATGACATATGGGAATTTATGTAAACATACCCCTCAAAAAACTAACGATTGTTAACCATTCGGCATAAAACTGCTAAATTTGCACCTCAGTGAAAAGTAAGGATATGTCGTATCAACCCCAGCATAAAATCAGAATTGTTACCGCTGCCAGTTTATTTGACGGACATGATGCTGCCATCAATATCATGCGTCGCATTCTTCAGTCAAAAGGAGCGGAGATTATTCATCTTGGACATAACAGAAGTGTTGCTGAAATAGTGGAGTGTGCCATTGAAGAAGATGCACAAGGTATTGCCATTACCAGTTATCAGGGTGGACATGTAGAGTTCTTTAAATACATGCGTGATTTGTTGGAGCAAAATGGCTGTGGTCATATCAAAATATTTGGTGGTGGCGGTGGGACCATTCTTCCCGAAGAAATCCGCGAATTGCACAATTATGGTATCACGAGAATTTATAGTCCGGACGATGGTAGAAAAATGGGATTGGAAGGCATGATTGAAGATGTGATTCGTCAGTGTGATTTTAATTTGAATGGAGCAGGGGTCTATCAGAAGCCAATGACACTGGGTGAAGTGAAAGATATCAGAACCATTGCCCGTAAGATTACCAATGCAGAAAATGGTGTTGAAGGAAACAAAGAACAATCAAATATAGGAGCACCGGTATTAGGTATTACAGGAACGGGTGGTGCAGGAAAAAGTTCTGTGACCGATGAAATTGTTAGAAGATACCTGCAGTTGTTTGAAGACAAAACAATTGCCGTGATATCGGTTGATCCTTCTAAGAAAAAAACGGGTGGAGCTTTATTGGGAGATAGAATTCGCATGAATGCCATCTCACACCCCAGAGCGTATATGCGCAGTTTGGCTACACGTGATGATAACACTGCTTTGAGTGCGCATGTACAAGATGCGATTGATATCTGTAAAAATGCGGGCTTTGATTTTATCATTCTGGAATCAGCCGGGGTGGGACAAAGCGATGCATCGATTCTTGATTTCTGTGATGTGAGTTTGTATGTGATGACACCTGAATATGGTGCAGCTTCTCAGCTAGAGAAGATCAATATGTTGGATTATGCCGATGTGGTATGTATCAATAAGTTTGATAAAGCAGGTGCATTGGATGCTTTGCATGATGTACGTAAACAATACAAGCGTAACCATAATTTATGGACAGCCAAAGATGAAGATCTTCCGGTTGTTGGAACCATCGCTGCACAATTCAATGATGCCGGTGTGAATGAGTTGTTTGAAAAGTTGATGCTGACCATCGAGCAAAAAACAAAAACCTCATTTGGTGATTTTTCGAAAGAAGGGCATACAAAAGAAACTACTACCAAATCTCAGATCATTCCACCAAAGCGTGTTCGTTATTTGGCTGAGATTGCAGAGAATAATCGTGGCTACGATCAGTGGGTGAATGAACAGGTGACGATTGCCAGCAAACTTTACCAAATTCAAGGTGCACTGGAAACAGTGAGTGGAGAAGTGGCAGCAGGATTGCAGGAAGTAAAAAAATCTTTCGAAAAGAAATTACATCCTGAATGCCAGCAATTGATTGAGCAATGGCCGGCATTGGTACAACAATATGCGGCTGATTTTTTTGAATACAAAGTGAGGGATAAGATCATTCGTCAGCCATTGACCACAATTTCATTGAGTAATACAAGAATACCCAAAGTAGTATTACCCAAATACAAAGACTGGGGCGATATTTTGCGTTGGCAGTTACAGGAAAATGTGCCCGGAACATTTCCCTATACAGCAGGTGTATTTGAATTGAAAAGACAAGGTGAAGATCCTACGCGCATGTTTGCAGGAGAAGGTGGTCCGGAAAGAACGAACAAGCGTTTTCATTATGTATCACTCGGACAGCCGGCTATTCGTTTATCAACCGCATTTGATAGTGTGACTTTATATGGTGAAGATCCTGCTGTACGCCCGGATATTTATGGTAAGATTGGTAACAGTGGTGTGAGTATTGCAACCGTGGATGATGCCAAAAAATTATACAGTGGTTTTGATCTCTGTGATCCCAAAACATCGGTAAGCATGACCATCAATGGTCCGGCCCCGATCTTATTGGCATTCTTTATGAATGCAGCCATTGATCAGTTGTGTGAGAAATACATTGAAGAGAACGGTCTGTGGGCACAAGTAGATAAAGTCTTTGCTGAAAAATACAAGCAGGTTACCAAGCCGGTTTACTATAACCCATCTTCACCGGAACGTTTACCGGAAGGAAATAATGGTTTGGGTCTTCGTTTGCTAGGATTGAGTGGCGATGAAGTATTACCGGCAGATGTGTATGCAAAAATTAAAGCAGAAGCATTGTCGCAAGTGCGCGGAACCGTGCAGGCAGATATTTTGAAAGAAGATCAGGCACAAAATACCTGTATTTTTTCTACGGAGTTTGCATTGAAATTGATGGGTGATGTACAGGCGTATTTCATTGATCAGAAAGTAAGAAATTTCTACAGTGTCAGTATCAGTGGTTATCATATTGCAGAAGCAGGCGCTAACCCCATAACACAATTGGCATTCACATTAGCGAATGGATTTACTTATGTAGAGTATTACCTAAGTCGCGGAATGCATATTGATGATTTTGCGCCGAACTTATCATTCTTCTTCAGCAACGGTATGGATCCTGAATACAGTGTGATTGGTCGTGTAGCCAGACGTATTTGGGCCAAAGCCATGAAGAATAAATACAAGGGCAATGATCGTTCACAAAAATTGAAGTACCATATCCAAACAAGCGGAAGAAGTTTGCATGCACAGGAGATCGACTTCAATGATATCAGAACTACACTACAAGCATTGTATGCGATCTATGATAACTGTAATAGTCTTCATACCAATGCTTATGATGAAGCCATTACTACACCTACAGAAGAGAGTGTAAGAAGAGCCATGGCCATTCAGCTTATCATTAACCGTGAATTAGGAAGTGCAAAAACTGAGAATTTCATACAAGGAAGTTTTGCGATTGAAGAATTGACGGATCTGGTGGAAGAAGCAGTATTAATAGAGTTTGAAAGAATCAGTGAGCGTGGCGGTGTATTGGGTGCGATGGAAAGAATGTATCAGCGCAATAAGATCCAGGAAGAAAGTCTTCACTACGAAACATTGAAACATACAGGTGAACTGCCATTAATTGGCGTCAATACCTTCCTGAATAAAAAAGGAAGTCCAACAGTATTGCCTGGAGAAGTCATTCGTTCTACTACGGAGGAAAAAGAACAACAGATCCAAAACCTGCATGCTTTCTGGAAAAGAAATGAAGGGAAGTCGGTGGCAGCGTTAGCGCAATTGAAACAAACAGCCATTCAAAATGGGAATCTGTTTGAAGCATTGATGGATACCGTGAAATATTGTTCATTGGGACAGATCACACATGCATTGTATGAAGTGGGTGGACAATACAGAAGGAATATGTAAGAAGCATATTGATTTCTGTAAAATCTACTATAAATTTACCGGTATGAAGTATTCACTATTTCTTGTGTTCTGTTGTTTTTTTTGCATGCATATCAGTGCAACAGCGCAAGTTCCTGCCAGACGTTATGATAGTTCCATGAAAATTGGTAAAGCGGGATATAGAGTAACCTGTACCAATCGCAATCCTGAAAAAAATTCTATTAATATTTCACCCATAGGGTTCAGTAATGAAGTGCGCGATTTCAGTTTTGAAATCAAAGGCCGCATTCTACGTGCAGAAGTAGATGATGTAAACCGAGATAATTTTCCTGATTTACTATTGTATATCTATCATGGAGATACGCTGAACAAGGGGAATCTTATTTGCATCAGCTCTGAAGCCAATAATAGTGTTGTTCCCATTGGTTTTCCGGATATTGTAGATGACCCCAAAATAAGAGAAGGTTATCGTGGATTTGATGAATTTAGAGTGATGGAAGGTGTAGTTACCAGAAGATTTCCTCTTTTTACAACTGATAGTTTAGGTGCTCAACCCACCGGGAAAATGCGTCAGGTTATGTATCGTATTGTCCCGGGCGAAAAGGGCGGATTCAAATTTCAAGTTGCGCGTACTTATGATTATGTGAAGCAGTAATACTCTTTTATCTGTTCGCTGTCATCACAATCTTAGTTGCGATACGTTCTTCTCCAGAATCATCTCTTACCAATACCAAATACACACCACTGGCTACTTTGGTACCCAGATAATTTCTTCCATCCCAAATGGCTTGTCCGCCAAGAGAACGGGTTTGGTAAACCAGTCTTCCATTCAGTTCTGTAATTTTTACCAACGCCTTATCTACTAACCCTCTAATAGCAATCGTGCCATTGAAACCGGGAGGAACCGGATTGGGAAATACCAATACTTTATTTTGTGTTTCAGCAGGTGTAGTTGCTGTACTTCTAAAACTACAAAGTCCTTCTGAAGTAGCTATAAACAGTTCACCGGTAACAGGGTCGATGGTTAATTTTCGAACATCGTTACTGAATAGCGGACTGTTCTCTGCCGTAAATCGATACACTATTTTTTCTCCGTTGGAAGAAAGCAGCCATAAACCATTTCGTGTACCCACCCATTTTCGGTTAGCGCCATCCACTGCCATGCATTGTACCACTTCATCACGAAAAAGTAATCCTGCAAAACGATCTTGTTGTACAATAGGTTGAATGGCATCACATCCTGCAGCGGAAAATGCTAATTCCGGACAACGGATAATGCCAATACCTCTGTCTGTTCCTACCCATACAGCGCCATCTCTGTCTTTCACAATGCTGAATACATTAGAAGAAGGTAGGTTACCATTGCCACTTCCTTGTCTGTAATACCTCCATCTGTCATCAGCCAGATTATCAATATCGGTTCCGGGATTGAAACAAAACAAGCCATTGCCTTTCGGACTGATCGCCCAAATCTGATCAAGGTCATCTGTAATCAGTTGGGCGATGGCATTTTCGCTGTGAGTAAAAGGAATGGAGAAAGACCTCCAGTTATTATCTCGCTTGCGTACGCTTAGATTTTGTGGTGCCCCATAATTGGCTACCCATAGTTGTTCTTTACTATCAAAAGTCAATCCACTAACACGTGTACTGCCCGGATCGCCAATAGCGGCTCTTAAGCTACTATTGAATTGTTTAAAAATATTGAATTGATCATTGGCAAAACGAACCAATCCACCTCCATAACTACCTGCCCAAATTGCTTGATCACGTGGATCAATGGCTACTGTGATAAAATCTAAAACAGAATCCAGTATCGGCGTATTGAAAAAACCTCTGGAACTCCATGCATTGTCTTTCAATACATAAAACCCATCTCTATTAAACAAATAGTTCCAGGCATCATTCACACTACCGGCCGTAGCAACTGTTATATTACCATTAGAAGCTAATTCACCAACAGCAACACCGGGAGGTCCGTTGGGAATGAATCGATCTGTGCTATTATTGGTTCTTGATAAACCACCAAAACGATCGGCCACCCAAATTTGTCCGTTGTCTACAATAGCAGATAATGGCAATGAGATGATACCACTGGCACCGATGTTTCTAGCGATGGTTCCATTGGTATTTAATAACAAAACTTGTGCAGCCCCGGCGCTTGTACGTTGACAAACAGTTAATTGATTATTGGCAGCAGTGATGGAAACAATGGGCCAATTACGATCATGGTATAAGAGCTGCCAGTTGCTTCCGTTTTGAATGAACAAAGAATCTCCTTTTTGAACAATTACATTGTTATTGGCAACAATTACATTTTTAATACTGCCTGTCGGAAGTTGATGGGTACCACTTACCAAAGCCCAGTTGCTGAAATTAGCGGGATTGTTGACAGTAGTGCTCGCTGTTTTAAGTCCCTCTTCCGTAGCTGCGTAAAAGAAATTATTGTGTAAGGTAAATCCGTTCACTTTTACCTGGTTACCATTATTGCCAATGATCCAAGTATCCTTAATTTCTCTTCGATTGAGATCAGTAACAATGATACCAAGTCCGCTAGCCAAATAAGCCAGACCATTATTACAAAAAATCTGTTGGATCGATTTATCGCCGGCAATGGTGCTATTGGCAATATCACGAATATTATGAACAATGCTGCCTTTGAGTAGATCGAGATTGCTGTTGTTATACGCAACCACTAATTGGTTGGTACCTGCATCCCATCCTATACAGCGTATGCCTATATCATTGAGTCCCGTTACTTTGGAATAACGGGTGAGTTCATTGTTATCATCAATGGAAAACAAAGCTTTGGTAGTAGCGCAATACAACTGTGATCCTTTCACTACCTGAATCGTTTGCTGATAGTTCAAGTGTTCACGCCATTGTCCAATTGGAGGCACTTGTGCACGGATGTTAAGACTCATGAGTAAATAGCCCATCAGCCATATCGCTATTATCAGTAAAGTCCTACAAGTATACAAGCGATGTTTCATCGTCATAAGTAAAGTTACAGGATAAAAATATAGGTAATTCTACGACGAAGTTTTATCATAAAAATCAGGTGTTTTTGCGGTTTTTGTGAAAGAGAAAGCGGTCTATTTTGGCATTCTAAATATGATACTATGTCAACTCGAATCGCTATTGACCAAATCAAGAATATCAATCAGTTGATTGTGAAAAAGAACACAGGAAAGCCTGCTGAAATGGCTGTAAAACTTGATTGTTCGCTCACAACCCTATTCACGTATCTCTCAATGATGAGAACGATGGGAGCACCCATTCGGTACAATAAATTTAAGCAGACTTATTACTATGAAGAGGAAGGAGATTTTGTAATTGGCTTTATTGCGCGGTAAAGTTTTTTTCATACTCCGTAGGGCTCGTATCGAACAATATTAGTTTAGCATCAGATTCATAGGCCATGAATGGGAGTATTGTCGGTATGCCTTGTATCCCGCGCTGGTACAGAAGAAGCGACATTAAAAACTAAAACTGTTTTTATGAATCATCAAAGATTAAAACTGGAGCCCCTATCAGATCAGGAGCTGATCAGTATAGAAGGAGGAACAATTCCATCTTGGATGAAAAGGTTTGGATGGAGTGGTCTTATTATGGATGCCATAAAAAGCTGGAACGAGATCAAAAGCGAGTTCAGTAGAGGGTGGCATTTCGCTGATAATAAATGATTATTAAACCTTTAAAACAAATGGTCATGAAAAGCAAAAATCAATCTAGTAGACATTCATTTGAATGTCAGTCACTGTCTTCAAAAGAGTTGGAAACAATTGAGGGTGGTGGCTTTTGGGGAGATTTATTCTACAAAGTTGGTGTAACGTTTCGAAGCTTTTATGAGTTTACAAAAACTGCAGGGGAGTATCAGGCTTCATTACCACCAAGTTTGAAAAAATAATCGATATGAGAATGACCTCATGTTTCAAGTGAGGTCATTCATTACAATACATTCTCAAAACTTATTTTAGTATGTCAATTAGTAATCATCTATCAAAGCTCATCGAAAGGCTCACGATTTTTAAGTTGGTCATTGTGGCGTATTTTATTAATTTTTTTGTTTCGGTCTTATTTGGGTACGTATTATTCCCGGAGCAAGACGCTAACCCGAATCAACTACCTTATAATATATATTTTATTGCTTCAATAATTGTGGCGCCATTTCTCGAAACTTGGCTGGTTCAATATACAATCATGGAATATGGGTATAAGTGGACAAAAAAATATTGGCCGGGTATCTTAATAAGTATTGTTGTGTTTTCAGTTCTACATCATTACTCAGTTCCTTATATGTTGAAAACATTGATTACCGGAACTGTATATACGTCAGTTTATTTTGTTTGTATGATTCGAAAATGGAATGGCTTTTTATGGACATCGATGGTACATATGCTTCATAACATGACTGCGTTCATCTTCAATTATTTTATTGATGGATAAGGATAAGGAGCGATTACTGGATGCCAATAGGAGCATCCAATTCTATCTCGCAGGATTTTCAGCCTATGCCAGACTCTTTTATATATCACTGATCCTGATCATATTGTTCGGACTTGCCATGCTTCCTTTTTGTTATGTCAACGTCATCACCCGTACCGAAGGAATCATCCGACCCTTTCAGGAGCGAACTGTTGTTCGAAGCTTGATCAGCGCTACGATTCAGTCTGTTCATTGTAAAGATGGAAGTGTAGTTAAAAAAGGCGATACCCTCATCTTGTTTCAGCAATTGAATTATGCAGCACAAAAAGAATATATCGTACAAAAAATAAACAACTGTAAAAAACTGATAGATGATCTACTAGTGCTTACTCAACCGGATGTGTGGAAAGACACAAGCATCCCTAACCGTTTGCAAACGGCAGTTTATCGCTCTCAATTCCTCCACTTTTATGATCAATTACAAGAGAAAGATATACTTAGTAAAAAATTACAGAAAGATATACTACTGTATGATCCGTTACTTCGGGAGAAGGTTATAGCACCTAATGAGTTTTCTGATATTAGGTTTCAGTTACTACAAGCATCGGCAGTTTTTCAGTTACAGATTAGTAAACAAATCAGCCAATGGCAACATGAATTGATTGAGCAACAAAAATTATTAGTGGAATACAAAACGGAAAATAGTTATCTGTTATCGAACGCACAGTCTTATATCGTTAAAGCCCCCATAACGGGTACCGTATTGATGCAAGAACCCTTGTATGTAGGCACTGCTGTTATTCCTTCCGGAGAACTTTTATCTATTTCTCCCGCACAAGATCTAATTGTTGAATGTTGGATATCTCCTTCAAATAGAGTAACCATTTATCATGGGCAAAGCATTACCTATTCAATTCCCGAAATCCGCAATCAGATGTCTACGCCATTGCAGGGAAAAATTATTTTCATAGCAGAGGATTATACACTGATCAATAATAAACCCATGTTTAGGGTTAAATGTAGTTTAAGCGAAACAAGCATTCAATTACGCAATGGATTTTCGTATGAATTAGGTCGTGGACTTCTTTTGGAGACAAGATTTCTTTTAGCCAGAAAAAATTGTTGGCAACTGCTTTATCAGCAATTATACGATTGGTTCAATCCTGCTACACTTAGTAAAGCAACCGTATGAAAAGGAAGATGGTTTGTGTGAAGCAACGAGATGTTACCGATTGTGGAGCCGCCTGTTTGGTATCCATTGCCGGTAGTTATGGGTATCGGTTTTCGGTTAGTAAAATCAGACAAATTGCCGGAACAGATAAACGAGGTACCAGTATGTTAGGTATGGTAGAGGCTGCGCAGAAAATGGGTTTTCAAGCAAAGGCGGTACGTGCAAATTCTGAAGTGATTCGTCAGATTCCACTCCCTTCTATTGCACATGTATTATTGGCAAATGGGTTGCAACATTTTGTAGTACTCTATCGAATCAGCAAACATCAGCTCGTGTATATGGATCCGGGAACAGGTACGCTGGTAAAGACGAATCCGGATGTTTTTGCCAAAATTTGGACCGGTGTACTTCTTTTACTGGAGCCTTCAATAACAGCATCCGGTTCTACGGCCATCATCAGTACAAGACAAAGGCTATTTCATTTACTATATTCCAATCGATCCTTATTGTTACAAGGGTTTATAGGGGCCTTGGTATATACTATTTTGGGTCTTTCAGTCAGTATCTATATTCAGAAACTAGTGGATACCATATTTGTGGATGGAGATCTGGGATTTTTGAATCTGATCAGTATCATGATGGTCTTATTGTTGTGTGTTCAACAATATACAGGTACGTTTAAGACGGTACTTGGATTACAGGTGGGGCAAAGAATGGATGCAGCACTCATTACCCATTATCTGCGTCACCTCTTACAACTCCCACAGGTTTTCTTTGATACCATGCGAACGGGTGAAGTATTGAGTCGAATTAATGATGCTGTCATGATCAGGAATTTTATCACTGATACAATCATGCAGGTAGTAGTGAATAGTTTGATTCTGCTCTGTTCTTTTTTATTGATGTTTTTTTATAGCAGTAAGTTGGCTTTATGGATGCTCGTATTATTACCGCTTTATTTGGCACTCTATTTTCTGAGCAATAAAATCAACAAGTATTGGCAAAGAAAATTGATGGAAAAAAGTGCCGCCATGGAAACAGAACTAGTAGGTACTTTACAAGCATCAGCTACTATCAAACGTTTTGGACTGGAATATATAATGATGGAAAAAAATGAGATGCAGCTTGTCGGTTTGTTGCGTACCCTGTATGCTACCGGTACCAGGAATATTGCAGTTTCCTCTATAGCAGAATTTTCGACAAAACTTTTTACTCTCTTCATTTTATGGATAGGCTCAATATTAGTGATTGAGCGAACACTTACACCCGGTACTTTGCTATCTTTTTATAGTATTATCGGGTATTTTACCGGTCCTGTTTTGGTATTAATAGGAAGCACCAAAAGCTTTCAGGAAGCCATGATTGCAGCAGATCGTCTTTTTGAGATCATGGAATTAGAAACTGAAAAAGCTGCTCAGATCGGTCGTTATCAATGCTCTTTTAAAGCAGGTACGATTGTATTTGAGAAAGTCAGTTTTAGATATGGTAGCAGGCAAATAGTCTTTACTGATTTGTCTTTTCAGATCAACCCGGGAGCTTGTATTGGTATAGCTGGTGAAAGCGGGTCAGGAAAATCTACTTTGTTACATTTATTATTACGCTTATATCCGTTACAAAGTGGACAAATACGCATTGGTGACACGGATATCAATGATGTAAGTCTTACCGAATTAAGAGAGAAAATTGCCATAGTTCCACAAGAGACGGATATACTCTCAGGTACTATTCTTGAAAATATCTGTTTGAATACAGCTGTTGATATGGATAGGGTAATAAAACTTTGTCAACAAGTAGGATTAGATCATTTCATTCGCAGGTTACCGGAAGGGTATCATACCGTATTACAAGAGCAGGGAACAAACTTATCTGGCGGACAAAAACAGAAAATTGGTATTGTGCGTGCGTTATACCGCCAACCATCTATATTATTATTAGATGAAGCAACGGCTTCATTAGATACCATCAGTGAATCGGTAGTGCAGGAATGTTTGCAATACTATCGACGAAAGGGTATAACAATCATTCTTGTAGCACATAGGTTAACAACACTTAGGTTCTGTGATGAAATATTGGTATTACACGAGGGTAAACTAATAGAGAGGGGTTCACATCAATATTTGATACAAAAGAAAAGCCTGTATGCTACAATGTGGAATCAGCGTTAACGCTTATACACTTACAATACCATGTTTGATAGCAAAAATGGCTAGTCCAACCCGTGTTTTGATGTCTAATTTCTTAAAGAGATTATCGCGATAGGTATCAACGGTGCGTGGACTGATATGCATTTCTTCAGCAATCTCTTTATAGGTTTTATCGGAGCAGATCCATTGTAAGAAAATGGTTTCATTTTCTGTTAGGCTGCTGAGTGGAGATCCATCACCGAGGAAGGAGTCTTCATTGCTGATATAGTGCATGAGTTTATCACTCACTAATTCATTGATGAAATAACCTGTATCGCGAATATTTTCGAGGGCTTGTTTAAAGACTTTGGGTTTACTGTCTTTTAATAGGTAACCACGTGCACCATTTTTCAGCATGCGGATGATGGCAATATCATTTTCCAACATACTTAATACCAATACCCTGGTTTCGGGCATATTGGCTTTGATCCATTCAGCGGTTTCAAAGCCATCCATTAATGGCATATTGATATCCAATAAAACAATGGCCGGGGGCTTATTGTTTTTCAATGCCTCCATGAATTCCTTACCGTTACCGGCTTCCATAATTACTTTGAAGCCTTCAAATGAATTGATCATTGAAGCGAGACCGCTACGAAGTAATTCATGATCGTCCACAAGTGCTACAAAGGTCATACAAAGGTTATTTCGATTTCGCCTGCAATATAATGGCTGTTCCGTTTCCCGGCTCACTTTTTATATCAACAGTGGCATGAATCATTTTTGCCCTGTTAAATATGTTCTGTAAACCGATACCCGGTCCGGCAGTTTTAAATTTTTCCATGTCAAATCCAATCCCGTTATCTGCTATGATCAGCTGAACTTCATTTTCGTTGCCCTCAATTTTTACAGATATCTGGTCAGCCTTGGCATGTTTCATGATGTTATTGATAATTTCCTGAACCATTCTAAACATGATGAGGTCCGTATTCTTATCAATACCCGTAAAATTCTCCGCTACCGAAAGATCTGTTTTATATCGACCACTCTTCTGTAAGTTATTCAAGAGTTGTCTGATAGACTCCACAATTCCTATATCCTGTATCCGATTGGTTTGTAAACTATGACTCAGATCGCGTAAATCTTTGATCGCCTTCCCTAGCAATTCATCGGTATGTTCCAGTTTCTCGTGCTCTTCAATATTCGTAAAGGTACTTAAGTTCAGTCTGACCAGACTTAATACCTGTCCAATATTATCGTGGATTTCTCTACTGATATGGCTAAAAGTTTGTTCCTGGATCTCTAGTTGTGATTTCAGAATGGTCTGTTCAAATCTGTTTTTCATCTCATCCCTTTCCAGTTGAAATTTTCTTTGTCTGCGTAAAAAAACAAATACGATCAGCAACAAGAAAAATCCGATTAAAACCAGAAATACCGATGCTATAACGATGGTGATGAGGATGTCTTCCTGTTCTTTCGGCATAGAATAAATGAAATAATAAATGATCCGTACAATACTACGTTCAAACCATTATTAATGTGAGAATATATCACAGTTCCTTGCTTCCCTAAGGCTGCGCTTGTAAGATATTCAAAAAGTGCATTAATAATGACAGAACCTAAATAAAAAATTAGCAAACCAATTGCTACCCAAAAGAAAGGGTGCTCTGATAATTTGATATTAATTGAATCAGGTAAAATGGATTCATATAAAAAGAAGCAACTGTATACAACCATTAGAAAGGCACCTAACAAAAATGTATAACGATGAAACTTATCAGTACCCTGAATATAGCCAATATTGATTGCCACTGAAATGATATAAACAGGAATTAATATGGTAATTATTTTTCTAAGCGTTTTGTTGGAGAGGTAAATCAAAAATAGGATAGAATAAAAAATGAATTCGCAAGTCGTAAAAACATTAAAAATCATATATCTGACTGATCGATATTCATTTGGGTTTTCAGTATTTGTCAATAGTTTAGCAATACATTCAACTGCAACAGTTATTATCAGAAATGGTACAAAATATATAAACGCTTTATTTCTTTTCAGATCCTTTAAAAAGAGTAAACTAATCAGTAGACTAAGGACTTCTAGATATAGGTGTAGATATTGTCTGAAATGTTCGGACATGCACTTAAATTAAGGAATAAACCCCTTCCAACATGGAAGGGGTTTATCTAATTTTTTGAATCAACTATTTTAAGTAATTATTCTATTAAGGAACTAAACCACCGTGGTTTAAGAATCTTTCATTTTCTGCTTCAAAATTACCTCTAACATTACCCGTGCTGGATTTTTTATCGCCAGAGAAGAAAACGGTAAGTCTACCTGCTTTCTCATGTCCTGCACCATAGACACCGAAATTCACATAAATATTTTTTGAACCTTCTTTTCTCAAAACGCTTAAGAAGTTTTGAATATCTTTTACATCAAATCTAACAGAGGTAGATGTGTTGATATTTGCATTTGCATAATTAGCAGCAAGTTTAGCAGCTTCATTTCTGTCAATGATACCTGAAATATCAGACGCATTAACTTCCACAGCAGCAATAGATTCATTTACTCTTGAGCTGTTAACTTCGTTTGCAACACCATCCTGTTCTTTCTGGCAGGCTACCAGAAGGATAGTAACTACTGACAGTAGTAAAACTGTGCCTAAAATTTGAAACTTTTTCATCTGTCTGTTTTTAATAGGTTTTGACCAAGGTTTAACGAAATGGGTGCTACAAGTTTTTTTGTTTAAATGGGACTTATCCAAATTTTATTCCCATCAGATACAAAGTTCTGCTTTTTTTCTTATGAATACACTATTTATTCACCGAATATAAGCAGGTGTTTTCACTGAATTTATAAACGGTGTTTTAAACGAATATATAAAAATATTATTTATAAATATATTGATTATTATTTAATAAAATCATTTATTTGAAATATTAGTGCGAATGCTCTTTCGATTTAGTATATAAATGATTAGTAATACTAAGGCTGAAATGCTTATTGTAATGGGAGAAATGAACGGGGAAATGTAAGCAGATTGTTGTCGCAAAAATAAGGCCAATGCATATTGTGCAACAGATATAACACATAAAGAACACAGCACAATCCAAATATTGGATGGAAAAAATTGACGTGTTAGAAATGACCGCAATTGTGATGGCGAAGCACCTAAACTAATCAATAATTTTATTTCTTCTCTGCAAGAACTGATGGTGAGTTGTATAAACAAGGAGAAGATCAACATCGCAAATAAAAACATGAGTAATCCTGTTACACCGGTAATATTCACCACCATTTCTACAATTTGTCTGTACTTACTAAATCTGGTTTTATCTTGATCTGTTGTCAATTGTTTTTTCTTCAAATAACTAATCAAATCCGGATGTCCGGGATCCTTGGTTCTAATGATGATTCTGGATGGAGCACTACCTGTATTTTTTCCATACAATGCATTGGCATGATCCATGAATGATTGTGGAATTAATAAAGAGGATACCCTGTCGCTGAAACCTACTACTTTGCCTTTGAATACACGTGTTGTACCATCAACAGCATACACATTGACATTGAAAAAAATCATTTTCACTATTTCCCGTGTTAACTGTGGTAAGCCTTGTGATAATGAGAATTGAAAATTATAAATGTCTAGAAACATACCCGGCACGATGATGGGTACATAAGCACTGTTTTCATTCCAATTCCATTCTTTTGTGTTTACGTCTAAAAACGCATCGGGAACACTTTCAAAAGCAATGTCTGTATAAAATGGAAAAACATCACTGCTGCTTTGAATAGAAGCTTTGAAGCGACTGGTTGCTAAAACACCTACTGCTTCTGTAAATGGCTGTGTTTTGATATCATCAATTTCTTCCTGTGTGAGTACCGCTTTACCTATATTCTGGTCGGTCAGTATTTTATTGACAACTAAAAAATTGGCTATACTGTCTTTGTTCTGTTTTCCTTGTAAAAGTTCATTGTAGTTCACCTGTATCTGTACCGCTGCCAGTATCAATAACAAGGCAACAGATAATCCTATGATGGCCATAGCATACCTAGCTCTGCCTGTAGCTGTTTTGATTAATTTTTTTAGAAGGATATTCAGATCATTCATGGTTGGCTACTTATAAATTCAATATTTGATCGTATGCAAAATGATGATCATCATCAAGATCGGTAATGATAAAACCTGCATTTCTGTCTTTACATTCTCTCATGATCAGCGCAGCAGCTTTTGCTGTATTCGCCTGATCTAAATGACTAAAGGGCTCATCCATCACCAACATAGAAAATGGATGAATCAGGGCTCTGATAATAGCAACTCTTTGCTGTTCTCCATAGCTGCAAATACCGGCTTTTTGGTGTAGAATATGTTGAACACCTAATTCCTTTGCCATGCTGAAAATTTTTTCCTGATCGTAATATGGTTTTTGTAAAACCCTTTTCAGTTCTATGTTTTCAAAGGAACTTAGGTTGGGAAACAAACGCAGATCCTGGAAAATAATACTGATTTTTTCTTGTCTGTATTGCGCCAATTGTTCAGCAGGTAATTGTTGTAAGCTCATGCCATCCCATTCTATTTTGCCACTATAATCTTCGCGCAATTTGTATAAAGAATGGATCAATGTAGTTTTTCCGGTACCACTGGGAGCTTTGATTTTTGTGCATTGCCCACCAGAAAAACGAACCTCACGATTCCATACATCAGAACCTTGCTGCAGCACTTTGTCTTTCAGAGGGGTAGGTACAACATTATGTAGTGATAGGATCATGACGCTAAGTTATCATTCTATAGGGTCAAATAAAAAGTCCTGCTACAACAGGACTTTTTATTTGACGCAACAATTTCAATTAGTTCGTGCGAATGATCGCCGGGAAACCACCGGGGAACATTTTCTCCTCCATTTCTTTTTGTCTGCGTGCTGCTACTCTCATGTCTACTGCGATATCTGTGATGAGACTGGTAAGGGTAACCAGACTGTTTTGTTTTTCGTTCTGCATGCGAATTTCAAATGTGCCTTTAATACTCTTGCCATCGAAGTTATCTGAAGTGCCAATAATGTCTTTGAAAGTTTCTTTGGCAGTTTTCATAGATTGGTTATAATCTCCGCCATTACCATAAAATCCACTAATCGTATTGGCGATATCGAAATAGAAAACGGTTGATTTTCCTTTGAATCTATTCAGTGTTTCGGTATTGATGACAGCTTTATTATTGCCAGATATATACTGCGTATACGTTAATGAATCACTAGCGATAACCAAATTTTTATCATCAGCCTGCATGTAAATACCCAATACTTTCATCAACTCACCACTTTTGTAAGTGCTGCCATTTTTGGTGAAATAGCCCAATTCGGTGGCTTTATCCATGAGCTTGGTAAAACTGGCTTTGTCGCCAACTGGTGCATTCAGTATCATTTTACCCATTGGTTTTTTCATGGTCATTTCTTTTTCATCTTTTCTTTCCTGAGGTTCAGGCTGAGAAGAACCCAGATCAGATACTACTACTGCAATCTCTCCTTTTAATGATTTATACAAGTCTTGAACGGAGAAACCTGTTTTTTCCATCATGCCATTTACCAATCCTTCAACTTCGAGTTGCTTCAAGAAGCCGCCAAAAATCTCCGGATTAAAAGATGCCAATACAATACCATTAATTTTATCAGATGGGTATCTCTCGATCATCGATAAATTAACCGTAGGTCCTGCATATTCCTTTAAAATATTACTTACCAATGGGTTGGTGAAAGTGTTAGATTTAGCCACAATTCTACCGTCCTCAAAACTCAGCGTTGAAGCGGAATAGTTGTCTTTCAGTAGTTCCTCTACTTTCGGTAAAGAAACAGGTAACATGCTGAGGGCAGACAATGAACTGTTTGAAGATGTGAATGCATAACCATCTGCTTTCTCTTTAAACATACCGGTAAATTCTTTCACGCTAGCCATCGATGCATCTTTCGCCTGTGTATAGTAAGTCTTTACCTGCTCTTTCATTTCAGCTTCAACATTCTTCTTTTCAGGAATCTTGAATTGCATGGTTACTGTATCATAGGTAGGTTGCTGGCTAAAATTGTAAATGGTTACGATTACATTTTTATCGCTCCATGAAACGATGGTATTGTCTTCTGCTACTAAATAGGTATAGTCTTTTTCTTTTACAACCGTTTTTTTGCTGAAATCGTCGTGTTTTTTCAGCCATGCTTCAAATTTTGCAGCATCTGTTAATCCGCCCATCAGGTTCATAACCGTAGTACCACCTTCAGGTGTAGATGGATTGCCTTTTTGTGATAGGAAGAAGAAGAACTGACTTTGCCAATTCATACCGGCATTGGTTCTAAACTCATTCAATTTTTCTTTGTCCTTTGCATCAATAGAATCGTTCTTAAATACACGACTCAGTAATGTATCGATGCTGATACCTCCTTTAGTGAGCTTGTCTTGCATCGCTCCCGGATCTAAAACAATCACAGCACTGGATGATTTAGGAATAAAGCGAGCCTCTTTCGGGCCACCACCTGAGCAGGAAGTAAATACTACCGCAATAACAATTACGGCTAAAACAGATTGCAGAGCAGACTTCATATGTATACATTAATGATTATAGTATACGAAGTTAAAGCCTACAAAGTAATATTTATAGAAATCTGGTTTTACCTCACAATAGCTCCATAAATGGCTTCCTGTATGTTTGGACGCACATTTAAGCGGCCTAGTTTGTTACTATTTCGGCTAGGATTTACCCGATTGGAGAGAAAAATATAGACAAGTTGCTCTGCCGGATCTACCCAAACACAGGTTCCTGTAAAACCGGTATGTCCAAAAGTAGCCTTGGAAACACTGAGAGAGGGATAGGGCTCTTTTCGGGTGGTATTGTCTTTTTCGGGCTTATCGAAACCCAATCCGCGGCGACTGATCTCACTTTGATACGCAGTGAATTTGTCGATCGTTGTTTTATTCAATAAACGAATGCCATTCAGTTCACCTCCATTGAGCAGTAATTGATACAGCTTTGCAAGATCATAGGCATTACTAAATAAACCTGCATGTCCAGCAACACCTCCAAACATGGCAGCACCTTCATCGTGTACATCACCATGCATTTGTTGTTTGCGAAAATGCGTTTCTACTTCTGTGGGTACCAATACACTTAATGGCATGGATTCTCTTGGTTTGTACATGGTAGAAGTCATGTCCAAGGGTTCATAAAAAGTTTTACGAACATAATTGTCTAAGCTCATTCCACTCACTGCTTCAATGATTTGACCTAAGAAAATAAAATCATTATCACTGTAAACATACTTACCTTGTTCGGTAAGTTTGCTGGATAAAATCCTGCTGAACATGGTATCTCTCCAATCATTGCGTAAGTATACATTTTCTGCAACGCGATAAGAATATTGTGCTGTGGGTGTTTGAGTGAAATATTGTGGAAAAGGATTTCCTGTTGCCGTATCAATCACTTCACGATAAAAAGGAATAAAGGGGTTTAATCCGGCTTGATGCAATAAAATATCAACCAATTTTAAAGGTGCTTTATCAGTGCCTTTTGTCCAACTGAGGTAATCACCTAAAGTTTTGTTGAGATCAATTTTTCCTTCTTCATACAATTTCATGATACCCATGGTAGTCGCTGAAATTTTTGTAACCGATGCCAGATCAAATACCATATCATTTTTCATAGGTATTGCACGATCGGTATTGGTATGACCAAATGACTGGTGATACACTACTTTCCCGTTCTTGGCGGCTAGTACTACCATACCCGGAGCAGCGCCACTATCGATGGCGGCTTTTGCAATGGCTTCGATTTGTTGAAGTGTTTCACCTCGCATGCCTACAGTTTCTGGTTTGGCAAGTGGGAGCATATTATCATAAATAATACCATCTCCAAAACGAAATCCTTCACAAACGGTTACCGGTAATTTTCCTTTAGCATTGATTTTGCCCATTAACAGATCAGCAGCAGCCTGTTGTGTGATCTCATCATCTTCATAACAAACAACTAGGTTATTGCTATTGCAGATATATTGAACTGCATAAGGGTTTCCAAAAGCAAATGTGATGCTGTTGTTTCCTTGTAATTTGTTCAATAAATCAAGACTGTTTTTACTCAAACCAAATTGATTGGCGGGTCTGCGGTTGTAATTATGAAATCCTACCACAACTGCGTCATAATTCTTGAGTTGTTCAAGAATACTGTTGACTTTTGTAATGGTATCCTTGTTTTCAAAAAAGAAGAGATCTGCGTTAAACGCTTGCTGTACACGTGTGGCAAAAGCATTGGCTTTATTGATGCCAATGCCTACGAAAGCTACTTTATTACTTTTAAGGGGTAATAAGTTTTCATTGTTTTTGCGAAGTAAAGTCAATGCATTGGCTGCCAATGCCTTTTTGATTTCATTGGTTTTTGCATTGAGATCTTCTGCTAAATTTTCAGTATTGATCACTTGTTTTTTATATAATCCGAGATGGTATTTTGCCAGTAATACTTTTTTAACCCTTGCATTGAGATCATCCCAAGTAAGTTTTCCTTCTTTGATGGCTTGTCTTACTTTTTGGATACTTCCTGGGATATCTCCAGGCAAACAAAGCATATCATTACCTGCTATCAAAGACATAACAGATGCATCTCCTTTAGGGAAAAATTTCGCAACACCCTGCATTTCCAATGCATCCGTAAACGAAATGCCTTGATAACCCAATTCATTACGCAGCAGGTCTGTTACATTTTTTGCGGATAAAGAAGTAGGAAGATTGGCAGTGGTATCAATGGAAGGAATGGCCAAATGGGCAATCATCATACTGCCTACACCCGCTTTGATCAACTCGCGAAAAGGATATAATTCCAACTGATCCAATTGTGCACGTGTTTTATTGATCACAGGTAGATCATAATGAGAGTCTACACTTACATCACCATGACCCGGAAAATGTTTTGCGCATGCCATCACACCTACATCCTGCATGCCTTTCATGTATTGTACACCAAAGAGCGCCACTTTGTATTTGTCTTCGCCAAAACTCCTGTCATTGATCACAGGATTCATGGGATTATTATTGATATCAATATCCGGTGCATAATTCACATGAATGCCTATTCTTTTACATTGTTCACCCACAGCTAATCCGAATTGATAAATCAGTTTTGCATCCGGAACTGCGCCCATCATCAGTTGTCGAGGAAAATTAATCACGCTGTCTAATCGCATACCCAAACCCCACTCACCATCAATGGCAATCATCAAAGGCGTTTTAGCGATCTTCTGATATTCATTGGTGAGATTGGCTTGGCGAACAGGTCCGCCCTGGAAAAAACACAGACCACCTACATTGTATTTTTTGATGAGATCGGTCACTTCCTTCACATGATCAGCTCCAAGATTGCTATGTGCACGGATGATCATCAACTGAGCGATGCGTTGGTCTTTCGATAATTTGCGGAATTGTTTGCGTACCCATTTATCAGCTTCGGGTGTATGCTCATAAAATTGTTGAGCAGCGATACCTGTGAAAATCAATGCAGAAAGACAGAATAGAAAAAATTTTTTCATATGGTGAGGTTCTGGGCACAAGTTAAGGATTCTACTTTATTTGCGGTTTTTTGCAGGTTCTAAATACTAGTGCATAAAAAACCCGCAGCTACTGACTGCGGGTCTTAAAACGGTTGAAAGCGATTATGCTTCTCCTTCTTCAGTTTCTTCTTCAGATAATTTGAGCTCTACCTGATTGGCTTTCAGGATATTGAACCATTTCACCATCTTTTTCATGTCGCTGGCATATACACGATCAAAATCCATATCAGCATATACTTTTTCAAAATATGTCTTCACTGCTTTTGCATCATTTTCTGCCGGTAATTTTTCCTTGCTTTTCTCCATGGCCTGAAATACCTCTACAAGATTCACGTTTTCGCGTACCGTATATACTTCAATACTTTCCAAATGAGAAAAGTTATGTACACGACTGCTGACAAACTTGGTGGTTTTATCATCCAATGAACGCACGATAGCGCCATCAGTCTTGCTTCCAAGCATTTCAAACAATCCGGGAAGTCCGGTAATAGATATCAATTTACTATACTCCATATACAAAATGTTAGGGCTGCAAAGTAAGGGAAAAAGCATCAGAGTTGGCAGGTCTATACAACTAAGTTCTTACGGATAAATACAGTAAAACCATCCTGTAAGATCGAAGATTTCAGCGTCAATGGTTGTATTCATCGACAGGTGGTTATAACTTGTGATGAGTGAAGCACTGAGAAGCGCATACTTTTTGTCTTCCTGAAATGACTTATGCTATTTTTCATCAGAAAATTCTTTAACAAATCATATTATTATTTAATCCCCCTGCAGAGGCACTGATCCATGTATGAAAAGAAAAGATTTTTTAAAGACTTTGTCATTTGGAACCGCTGTATTATATGCGCCTACAGGACTGGTGGCACAAACAGAAAAAGTTCCGCCCTTGGATAAGTTATTGGTTCAAGAATTTGTGGGAGCGGGACATAATAACCTTGATAAAGTAAAAAAACTCTATGAAGAGCAGCCTGCGCTGGTGTATGCAGCACACGATTTGGGAGGTGGTGATTTTGAAACAGCCATAGAAGGAGCCGGTCATGTGGGTAATAAAGAAATCGCTCAATTTTTGATCGAAAAAGGAGCCAGAACCAATTTGTTTGTATTAACCATGTTGGGTAAAACGGAAATAGTGAAAGGCTTTATAGAAGCTTTCCCGGCTTATTTAACAGCTCGTGGACCTCATGGATTCACGCTGCTGCATCATGCACAAAGAGGAGGAGAAGATGCCAAAGAGTTATTGGAATATTTAAAAATGAAAGGACTAAAAGAAACAAGATCTAAGCTATAATACTTAACCCCCTAAAACAGATATTTATGGAACATGCGATCAGTTGGTTTGAAATTCCTGTAACGGATATCAACCGCGCACAACAGTTTTATGAAACGATTTTTGATTTTAAAATGATTCCATTGGATCTGCCCAATATCAAAATGCGCATGTTTCCGGTAGATAATAGTGTTGCAGTAGGTGGTGCACTTTGCGATAGTGGCGGCTTTCATAAAGTATCTGCAACAGATGGTCCATTGGTATATCTAAATGGCAATCCGGATCTTCAGATTATCTTAGATAGAGTGGAAGCTGCAGGTGGAAAGATCATCGTTCCAAAAACAGAGATATCTCCTGAATATGGCTTCATGGCTGTGTTCATTGATTCTGAGGGAAACCGTGTTGCTTTACATAGCATTCCTCAAACATCTTAATGCTTATCATATAAAACCAAACACATGAAAAAAAGTATCATGATCAGTTGTATACTGGTCTTGTTTTGTACTACTGTTGGTATTGCACAAACAGTAGCTCCCGATTCTGTAAAAGCACAGTTGATCAAAGACTGGGAAAGAGCCAAAGCCTATACTGCTGAATACCTTGCTGCAATGCCGGCTGATAAATACACAGCTAAACCGGTAGAGGGTATCAGAAGTTTTGCAGAACAAATGTTACATCTGGCACAGGGTAGTATTGGGCTGTCTGCCAATGGCACAGGTAAAACCCGAATTTTTCCGGGATACAATATGGAGAAATCAGCGACTGCTCAAAGTAAAGACTCAGTAAGTTATTATGTCAATGCGAGTTATGATTTTGCCATTGAAGGTATCAAAGCCATGGATGCCAATAAACTGGGAGAACAGGTGAAGCGAGGCAATCTCAATGAGTCTAGACTTAGTTGGATCATGAAAGGTTTTGAACACCAAACCCATCATCGCGGACAGTGTACTATCTATATTCGATTACAAGGGGTGACACCGCCGAATGAAAAATTATTTTAGTATTTTAGAGTTATGAGCAGAAAGTTAATTATTCGCCTTTCTTTTGCAGTGATAATTTCATTAGTAATTGTGATTTTCTATCTGATGTCTAAAACAGATAGAGGTGAGTGGGTTTTTGCTATTATCCTTACTCTATTTATGGGAGAAGCGTATCTGTTGATCCCTAAAAAATGGTTTGCGAGATTTAAAAGAAAAGAATCCGTTGATTGATTAAGTATCTATATAGTATAGCCACAGATTCATCAGCCAAGGTTGACGAATCTGTGGCTAATTCTTTTCTTTACTAATCAGCAAATAAAGTCTTATCGATATTCGGAATCAGTCTGAGTGCATTTTTGTAATACACTTTCTTCAACACTTCATCACTCAATCCCATTCCATACATTCTCCAAAAAGCATGGTATTTTTTGTGATAAGGAAAATATTCATCTGTGGTTTCCAGTACGCGGAAATAAGTGGTATACTCTTCCGGAACCCAACTATCTTTTCCAAACATGATACGATCCTGGTACTTATCAAAAAAAGCTTTGGCCGTTCTCGGTTGTCTGCCTAGTTCTGCAATCACTGCCCCAAATTCTATATACATATTGGGCATGTCATCTAATAAGCTGCCGAGTTTAGCGAGATTATTCGGGTACCATCCAAAATGCGCTGCAATAAAATTGGTTTTTGGATGACGCTTGATGATATTGTGCTGTTGTTGAATGAGATCAGCCCAAGGTGCCGGATCGGTATCACTTCTTTTACGATCGGGTCTGGTAGCCAGTTCTAGCCAACGTTCATTTTGATCATCTAAAGGTTGCCAGAATGGTTCGGGGTCTGCGCTGTGGATCAGTACCGGTATTTTTAGCTCGCCACATTTTGCCCAAATCGGATCCAATCTGGGGTCATCAATACGCAATAATTTACCGGTATTGTCTTTGAAAGAGAACCCTAAGTTCTTGTATACTTTCAGACCATTGGCACCCGCTTTTACATCGTTCTCTAATTCCTTCACAGCTCTTTCAGCCCATCCGGGTTCTCCCACACCAATGAATGATACATTGGTAAAATGAATGATCCTGTTGGGCGTTGCTTTCTTAGCATTGGCAATAGCATCAGCCAAATATTGTGGATCCTGTAAACCAAATTGTCCATTTACAGATTTAAATCCTCTGCCACTTAAATTCACCATCACGCGCATGTTTAGTTCATCCATTTGTTTCAACAATGCTTTTACATCTTGTGAGGGCATGTTGAATTGGTGATTGTGTACATCAATGAAAGGAAATTTGGCTTTGGTAACTTTATGTTCCGGTACTACAAGTGTGCTTTTCGGTTCATATTTTTCAAAGTCCATTTTGGCATTCTGTGCCATTAAAGAAACTGCACAGCTTAGTGCTGTGATGGTAAAGATCAACTTCATGTGTATATGATTTGAAAACGAAAACTATTCCGATGAATCGATAAGCAACAACCACTCTTATATCTTAACGTTTCTTTGTGTTAGTGTTAGCCCTGTTGTAACTCATTTAAAACATTATCCAGTCTGCTTTTCAGCGTATCAAAATCAGTATATCCTCTTGCCAACAGATGAAATTTTGTTTCACTGATTTGTATCAATACGCAAGGGTAACCTGTTACTTGCAATTGTTTTACCAACGAAAACTCGTAATAAGCCTGTTCTTTATACGAATCACTTTTCAGTTTCTCGTAAAAAGTTTCAGGGTGGATGCTGTATTTCTCTAGTAAATGTCTGTAAGCTTCATCATCTGTTAAATCACGACCTTCAAAGTGTAAAGCGTATTGTAAATCAGATGCAAAAGCTACTTGTTGATCCGGATAGAATTCTTTGAAAATACAAAGAGCAATGGCCGGTTTTTCAGAATGCGGAAACCAATCGCTCAGATCCGGATTGTTGATATGCCACAAATAGTCGGGTCCGAATGTAATACCGGTATATTCTTCTACTGTTTTGTATGCTTTTTGAATATATCCGGCCGTAGCAGCAATGGAAACGGGCTCTTCCGGTAAAATCATCCCACCTGATAATACTTCAATGGGTAATTGAGGATATTGTTCCTGTATTTTTTTCATTACCGGACTAAATCCATAACACCACCCACAATAGGCGTCGTAGCAGTAGAAGAGCGTTGGAGTCATGGGGCAAAGATAGGTGGAATGAATTTTTGATTTTTTGATCTTTGATTTGTTGATCTAATAAATACTGAAATCAAGAAATCAAAGATCAAAAAATCAAAGATCTACACTCAACGATCAAGATGATTCTTTGTATTTTTGAGCCCTAAACAGTTTTTTATGCCTGGATTTGAATTATTTGGAGCTGAGGAAAGAAAAGAAGTGAATGATGTGCTGGAAACAGGCATCCTGATGCGTTATGGGTTTGATGGTCCAAGGAAAGGGATCTGGAAAGCTCAGGAATTGGAAAAAGCCATTACGGAAGTATTTGGTTGTACATATGCTCATTTAACTTCTAGTGGAACAGCCGCATTAACTACCGCTATGGCTGCTTTGAATATTGGAGCTGGTGATGAAGTGATCATGCCTTCTTTCACTTTTGTGGCCAGTTTTGAAGCGGTATTGAGTGTGGGTGCGGTACCGGTGCTGGTAGATGTAGATGAAACATTGACGCTTTCGCCTGCTGCAGTGAGAGCAGCCATTACCCCAAAGACCAAATGTGTGATGCCTGTTCATATGTGTGGTAGTATGGCCGATCTGGATGCGTTGAAAACAATTTGTACTGAACATAATCTGATCTTATTAGAAGATGCTTGTCAGAGTATCGGTGGAACGTATAAAGGAAAAGCATTGGGTACCATCGGTCATGCAGGTACTTTCTCCTTTGATTTTGTAAAAACCATTACTTGTGGGGAAGGTGGTGTGGTGATGACCAATAATGAAGATGTTTGGACTAAATGTGATGGTTATACAGATCATGGTCATGATCATAAAGGTGTTGACCGTGGTGCTGATCTGCATCCTTTCATTGGATATAATTTTAGGGTCAGTGAATTGCATGCTGCGGTTGGATTGGCACAGATCAGAAAACTGGATACATTCCTGAGCTTACAACGCAAGCATAACAAGGCTTTACGTGCATATCTAGAAACCATACCGGAGGTAAGTTTTAGAAAAGTGCCTGATGAAGCAGGAGATAGTTGTAGTTTCTTGAGCTGGTTTTTGCCAACTGAAGCGTTGACAAAAGCGGTGATCGCTGAAATGAAAGAACAAGGCATACTGGCGGGTAATTTTTACTGGTATGCAAATAACTGGCACTATATCAGCAAATGGGATCACTTAAAGAATGCGACTACTTTGAATAGATTAAGTGATGTACAACAAAATGCGCTATTGAAATTAAAGGAGACTTCATTTGCTGCAAGTGACGCAGTGATGAGCAGATGTATTTCAACGGCGATTAGTTTGTTATGGACAGAAGAGCAGATCAAAGAGAAGGGTGAAAAAATGGTAGCAGTTATTAAAAAAGTATTGGCGAGTTCTACGGTACATGCCTGAGCCCAAATCATATATTGCTTATTATAGGCCCATACCCTTGGGCTTTTGGTTTCATTTTTGGATTGTTTTGTTAGTAATAGTCATCGTTTATAATATCATTAGATTTTTATGGCCACCCTCTTTTATGAGCGACTGGGAAAACTTTTTTACTCCTATTGCACATGGGTTTGTTTTTTATAGTACAGCTGAACGTCTTTACAAGCAATACAGAAACAGCAAAATAAAAAATTGCTTTGTGAAAGTTGATGAAGAAGGAATCAGATGGAATTTACATCATGGGACCTATGATGTAAAAGAAAGTGAGATTATTGTATGGAGCGATATTAAAAAAGTTGTGATTGATGATAAAAAGATCACCATCAAGTACATGTCTACTTATTTTTCCGATAATATTCCTTTTGAAAAATTATCCGAAGATGATAAAAGACTATTAATTGACGCTTTGAATGATCATATTCAATACAGATCTATTCCTTACGAAAACCGGATGGCCGCCTAAGAGAAGCCGGTATGAATGTAGACTGCTTTCCTTCCAATAGATTGACGTGATCTAAGCTGCCTAATCGAAAACGAAATGGCACTTTGGTGAGCTTTTCGATTTGCATCTCTTTTTTGCAGAAAAACGATAAGTTTTTGCTGTAATAATCTTCCGGCAACAAACGAAAGCCGGTATTGCGTAAACTATCTGTCAATATAGGTTTTGACTGCACAGAACTAATGAATTGCGCTTTCGTGGAAACTGCAGTAATTAGGAATAAATTCACAAACAAACAAATCCGTTTCGCCAACATCTTGCAATGATTGTACGTAAATTTACGGCGTTTTAGCATCATGAGATGTTAAACAAAAAAAAGTGCTGAATGGGATTGTTCATTTGTATTTTGAGGAAGATATGTCGTTAAGCCAGTCGTTACAACAGAAGTTATTGCAGAAATTATCGCCACAACAGATTCAGTTAATGAAACTGTTGCAGATACCTACTGCCAATCTGGAAGAACGCATCAAAGAAGAACTGGAAGAAAACCCCGCACTGGAAATGGATGAAGAAGGTCATACGGATGATTTTGGAGACGACATGAAAGATGAATTCGAAAACTCGCCTGAAGATGAATTAGATCCTGATGGGAGTTCAGATGAATATGATAATGTAGATATCAGTGAATATGTAATGGATGATGACGGCGAAATAGCCGATTATAAAATGAAGGATGATAATTATCCGGAAATGGATGATCAAAAAGTGATTCCTATTCGGGTAGAGACCAGTTTTCATGAATTGGTATTGAACCAATTGGGTATGCTGGAACTGGACGAAAGAAATTATAAGATTGCAGAACAAATTGTGGGAAGCTTGGATGATGATGGGTATTTGCGTCGCGAACTGACTTCCATTGCAGATGATTTGGCTTTTCGTCAGGGTTTGAGTGTAGAGGAAAAAGAAATTGAAGATATCATTCAGCAAATACAACAGTTTGATCCGCCGGGAGTTTGTGCAAGAGATTTGAAGGAGTGTTTATTGCTGCAACTGAAAAGAAAATTAAGCGAAGGCATTTCTGTAGAACTGGCAGTTCAAGTGCTTTCCAAATATTTTGATGAGTTTACCAAAAAGCATTACGAGAAAATTCAGCGTGGATTAAATTTAACAGATGACCAAATTCGCGATGTCATCAATCAGATCATCAAGCTGAATCCCAAGCCCGGAGGCAATATTGGTGAAATCAATAAAGCCGAGAGTTATATTGTTCCTGACTTTTTTATCCTGAATAATAATGGTAAGCTTGAGTTAACCCTCAACGCTAAAAATGCGCCTGATCTTCGTATCAGTGAAGGTTATCGAGATATGTTGAAGGAGTATGATAAAGGTAGTAAAAAGGATAAGCGTCAGAAAGAAGCCGTTCTTTTCATCAAGCAAAAGATCGATTCTGCTAAGTGGTTCATTGATATGATCAAGCAACGTCAGGATACTTTGATTGGTACCATGAGTGCCATCATGAAACACCAACAAGAATTTTTCCTTACCGGTGATGAAACGACGATGCGCCCCATGATCTTAAAAGATATTGCAGAGCTTACCGGGTTAGATATATCTACCGTTAGCCGTGTAGCCAATAGTAAATTTGTACAAACAGAATTTGGTACCTATCGATTGAAATTTTTCTTTAGTGAATCACTCAGTACCGACAGTGGTGAAGAAGTGAGTACCCGAGAAGTAAAGAAAATATTAAGTGATATTATAGAAGCTGAAGACAAGCGTAAACCTTTAAGCGACGAGGTATTAACAGAAATGCTACAGGAAAAAGGATACAATATTGCACGCAGAACGGTTGCCAAATACAGAGAGCAACTGAATATACCTGTAGCGAGGTTGCGCAAAGAGTTGTAGTGATATCCCTACTTTTTTATAGAATCTCCCGAAATGCTTGATTTTTCTCGATTTCAAGGCAATAATCTTGTTGTGTTTTAGTATCTTTATCTTATCTGCAAGGGCAGCTAAAATTCAATATCCATCCACGTGAAAAAGCGAAATGTATTATTTGCTTTATTCATGGCTTTATATATAGCCATGTCTCCCTTCCATCTGTATGCGTCTTCTGCTGCAGACACAAGTCGTTTTATTATTCAGTCTGACACCACTATTTGTAAAGGAGTATCTGTACAACTTGAGCTTAGAAATCCTTTACCTAAAGACACAGTATTACCGGGTGTATGGAAGCAACTCATTGGTGCTAACCAAATCAATCCATCATCATTTAATATCAAACCTTTCGGATACGATAAGGTGAATCAGTATCTCTATTCTATTATCAACAGAACTGTGACGCGTTACGATCTGAAAAAAAATGAAGTAACCATTATTCCTGCCACTAACTGGCCAGGTGATTATTCTGACTTTGTATACGATTTTACCAATAACCGTTTATTGTGTTGGAGAAGTGGACGAGATAATATTTATGCGCTGCCTGCCAATGGTGGTACTTGGACACAAATTGGAGCAGGCGTTGCGGATAATGAATGTTATGGGGCTTCTGCTTACTGGAATCCATTGCTGAATCAGCCGGGTATTTATGGCGGTTATGGTTCTGCACAAGTGAAGAGTTGGATTTTCGAACACAATGGAACTGCATGGCAGATGAAAAAAAATAATCCTGCGATTGATATGGCGCCTCCTAAAGGCGGTAATATTGTTGCCGGAAATAAAGATGGCTCTAAGCTGTATCTTTTTTCCGGTCAGGGTAATTACAGCGGCAGTGAACTAACAGGATCTTGTACGTTGGGAAGTCCATGGGCTACTGCTACAGGAATTTTCTGCTGGCTGAAAGACTTATGGGAATTGGATCTTAATACTTATCAATTCAAGAATATACTGCCTGTTAATGATCCGTCTATTCAGTATGAAGGAGCATTGGCATATGATTATGACAAATCGCGTTTTTTTCTTTTTGGTGGATTTCAGCCAACAGGAGATTATATCCGCAATCAATTCTTAAATAACACGAACAAAACTTTTCGTTTTCATCCATCGAAAGATGCTGGATTTACAGAGTTTCAAGCAGAAGGTTCTGTACAACCTCCGGCAATGGCAAGAACATCATTACCCAATTATGCCTATTATGATGAAATAGGTAAACGTGTTATTTGGGCTCGGTTTGATGGTATCTGGGCATATTATCCGGATTCTTCTACAGCTCCCATTCCCGATACCAGTTATAGATGGTCTAATGGCGCTACTACAAAAAATATTCAAGTACAACCGGAGCAAACAACCAAGTATACGGTTACAAGAACCATTGGTACAACTGTTTCAAAAGACAGTATTCTCATTACAGTAAACAGCTTAACTACACCATTAACGGATACCGTAAAAATTTGTGCCGACAGTACTTTATTAGATGCAGGTTCGGGACTTACTTCTTATCTATGGAATAGTGGATCTTCAACTCAAACTATTTGGGCAAAACAAAGTGGTCGGTATATCGTTACGGTTTCAGATGGTATCTGTTCTGTTAAAGATTCAACCGAGGTATTGCTTGGTGTGGTGGTAAATGACTTTATCATCAGACTTGAGAAAGATTCTGTTTGTAATGGGGAATCAGATTCTTTGTTTATTCCCTCACCACAAAATGGCGTTACATATAAATGGTATGTTACGGGTAATCCGTCGGCAGTACATACCGGTGAATACCTGAAGCTGAATTCAGTTGTGGCTGATACCACTTTTATGGTGCGTGCAACCGGCAATCCTGATATCTGTCCGGCAAAAGCTGCCAATGCAACGATTGTATTGAGAAAAAAGACAGCTTCGCCCATTATTCAAGCAGATAATATTACCGGAAGTTCTGTACGGTTTAGGTGGAATAGTGTTGAAAATGCTATTGGCTACAAACAAAGTATGGATAGTGGTATCACATACAATGATCCTTCATCGGGCTTTCAGGGACTACAGCATACGATCAGTGGATTACAGCCCAATCAAACTGTGAAGATATGGGTAAAAGCCATCGGCAGAAATACCTGTGAAAACAGCGATAGTGTGAAAGCTGTTGCCACTTCATTGAATCCTTTTGGGGATGGTATTTATGTGCCCAATGTTTTTACTCCGAATGGAGATGGCATCAACGATTTTTTCCAGGTGTATGGCAATACCATTGAAACCATGCGATTGGTGATTTATAATCAGTGGGGACAAGAACTGTTCATCAGTACAGATAGGCAGAAAGGCTGGGATGGAACTTTTAGAGGTAATCAATCGCCTGCAGGAAGGTATTCTTATGCGCTGGAAGTAAAATCACAAAGCGGTAATAAAATAACAAAATCAGGTTCTTTTAACCTGGTCAGATAAATTTAAAACAGATCCATGCATGCGTAGATGTTTACTCATATTGAATCTGGTGATGGTATTATTCATCAACAGATCAGCAGCGCAGGTCGATGCACATTTTACCCAGTATTATGCGCATCCATTATGGCTGAATCCGGCTCTTACAGGAGTGAATGATGGCTTTTACAGGGTAACGGCTAATTATAGATACCAGTGGCCTTCTATTACTTCTCCATTTATTACCAAAGGTATTTCAGGTGATATCAGTGTATCGGATGCTTTTTCAGTTGGAATGACAGTGCTGAGTCAAACTACAGGTGATGGAGGATATTATTATAACAATGGTTATCTATCTGTTTCCTATAAAGCCCGATTAACAGAATATAAAATGATTAGTGGTGGATTTCAGGTAGGTATGTTGAATCGGGGCATCGATCCGGGTAAGTTTCAATATGGGAATCAGTACAATCCATTCATAGGCTATGACCCAACCATCCCATCCAATGAACAATTTATGCGTATCAATGCTACAGCTTTGGATGGAAGTCTGGGTCTTATGTATTTTGATGCAGAACCCGATAAAGCGGCCAACGCATTTTTTGGTGTAAGTGCTTATCATCCTACACAACCCCGCAATCAATTTCTTGCTAATGGTAACAATAATAAAATTCCAATGCGATATGCACTTCATGGTGGACTAAGGATGCGGATGAGTGATCGGGTAGATCTCACACCACATGCAGTTTTGCTTAAACAGGGTGATGCCAGTGAAATTACCGGTGGGTTATCCATGAATATGCAACTGCAGGAGGGAGCTGATCTGCTTTTAGGAACGACTTATCGTTTAAATGATGCAGTGGCACCTAATATTGGTATTCACCTGAATGGACTGACGATAGGGTTCAGTTATGATATCAATATGTCGAAAATGAAAAGTGCATCCTCTGGTAATGGAGGATATGAATTATCCATCAGTTTTATTGGACGAAGAAAAATTACGGATTCGAAGTTTGTATGCCCAAGATTGTAAACCCTAAATATTGTTTGCTATTTATTGTTGTATTGCTGTCTTTAGTAAACAGTAAACAAACATTGTATGCACAGCGTGCCAAAAAAATATTGAAAACAGCCGATGCTGCATTCAAGTCAGCAGATTATTATCAGGCATCCAAATTATATGCAGTTGTTTTGTATGATAGTCCATTGGTAAAATCAAATACAGGCCTTGTCTATCCGCATCAAGCTGTAAGTCGAAGAGGAAAATTAAAACCTACAGAAAGAATTAGGGCTACTTATCAGTTAGCTGAATCTTATCGTTTGCACAATAACAATGGGGCAGCGTTGTTGGCATACAAGGATTACCTGAATTTTAGAGATAGCAGATTTCCACTGGCTCAGCTATGGTACGCTAATAGTCTTTTGGCGAATGATGATCCCGTTAATGCACAAAATGCTTACAACAATTTTTTAAGTAGATACCCCAAAGAAGATGAATATGCAAGTATGGCTCGCTTGGGTATTGCATCTTGTTTGTATACCATTCAAGAATTAAAAGAAAATCCGCGTGCAACAGTTATAAAAAGCAGTACGACCAGTTCTTCCGATGGTTCCAATTTTGCGCTGGAAAAAACAAATGACAGTATCGTATGGTTCACGAGTTCGAGGCATGAAATGGTCAAAAAACAAAAAACATATCCTGTACGACTTTATAGCGGAAATGATTATACCGGATTGGTAAAAAAACTGGTTTCGGGTGCCGATGATCAACTGAACATGGGGGCTTCCTCTTTGTCTGCTGATGGATTAACGCTTTATTTTACCGGTTGGAAAAAAAATAAGAGTAGTGCAATAGATGAATACCAGATCTATTACCTAGAACGCAGTTCAGTATCAGCGCAGTGGGGTAAACCTATGGTATTACCGGCACCTGTAAATGTTAAGGGGTATAGTTCTAAACAACCTTTTATTACTCCTGATGGACAATATCTTTTCTTTTCATCTAATCAGCTTGGAACTAAGGGTAGCTATGATATTTGGATGGTAAAAATGAATGGTAAAATACCTCAAGGTGCTGCCATCAATGCAGGAGTACATGTGAATACGGTGAGAGAAGAAGTGTCGCCCTATTTTGACGCCACTGATAGTAGTTTATATTTTAGTTCAGATGGTGCGATCGGCATGGGTGGAATGGATATTTATAAAGCACAGGGTACTCCTTTTCAAAATAATTGGTCAAAAACGGTTAACCTAGGACACCCCATCAATTCCGGTAAGAACGATCTATACTACAAAAAATACAAAGGCTCTGATACAGTATATTTCAGTTCAGACAGAGCATCTTCCTGTTGTCTTGAAATATTTAATGCTATACTGCTGCCCTATACTCCAAAAAAAGATACGGTATTATCGATACCAGTGAAGCCGCAACAACCAAGACAGGATACTGTGAAGCCGGTACAGCCTGTTGTACAACCCTTCATTAAAAAAGATACCGTTCAAACTATCAAACTCACACCTGATTCTATAGAGGCTATTGCCACAAAAAGAATGTATGTGAATTATAACTTCGCCAGCGCAAAAATCAGAAGTATAGATATTCCTGTGTTAGATGAAGTAGTGAAACAATTAAAAGAAAATCCTGAGCTGAATATTGCGGTTGCTTCTTTTACAGACTGTATAGGTTCCCGCGAAGCCAATATAAACATGTCAAAAAAGAGGTCAGCATCTGTACGAGCATACTTGATAAAAAAAGGTATTGATCCAGCGAGAATTAATACAGATTATTATGCCAAGCGATATTTCCTAATGGCATGTAAGGAAGATGCTTCTTATGATAAAGCTGTACAAATAGCCAATAGAAGATCAGACCTTATACTTACAACCGATAAAAATCCACGTTGGATGCCATCGGGCGAAGAAATAGATGCAGATTCTTTTAATAATAAGTCTGTAGTTGCCACTGCTGCTGAAGGCGGTAATCTATTCGTAAATACACAATCGGAAAAATCTTCTGCGAATAAGCGTACCAACAGAAGGCTTCAAAAAAATGAAAAAGGAAGTAGTACGCGTACGACTGCTGAAAAGAATGTCATTAAAGCAGATACTGTATTGCCGGCAAAAGAAAAAATCAGACAAGAAAAATCTCCCAATAAGATAGCGGTTCAACAGCCGGCATCTGTACGTGATCAGAAAACGAGCGCAAATACAAATAAAGTGGTTAATCAGCAGCAGAAGCTAGACATCAGCGAATTGCTAGAATTTGTTCCAAAGGTTAAGGCCAATAATCTCGTAGATGAAATGAAAATGCGTATACCGAGTAAGCCCTTATTTGTATATACGACATCTGATTCTGTACGAGTGGATCTTTTTGATAATGGGAGTTTTGATTATGATTCCTTATCTGTTATTTATAATAAAGAAATTGTTGTTTATAAACAGTTATTGCGTACCAACAAACCCGTTACATTCTATGTGAAGCTTAGTAGCGATCAAAGTAAAAATGAAATGATATTTTTTGCGGAGAGTCTGGGAATTACACCGCCTAATTCGGCATTAATGGTGATTACAGATGGTGCAAATAAGCGTACCGAAGTGAATATTTCAAGCAATTTCAACTTTAATACGGTAGTATACTTCATCAAAGTCAATAAGTAGTTGTAGTATTGCGGTGTCGAAAAAAATCATGCACCGAAATAAGGATGATCATGAATGAAGTTGCTGAAAAAAATGATAAACAGTCATTATTGCTGGTAATACCTGCGAAGATTATTTCGTATGTGTTTCACCCACTGTTTATTCCTACCTATATTTTCTTCTTTTTGATGAAACAAGTGCCTTATGAGTTCGCCGGTATTTCACCCTGGCAGTTAAAAATGAGGTTGTTCGGCTTGTTTTGGCTAACTGCTTTTTTTCCTGCTTTTGCAGTCTTTCTTTTATGGCGCTTGAAATTCAGTGAAAGTATTTTTTTGAGGACGCAAAAGGAAAGAATCATTCCTTTTGTGATCACAATGTTTTTTTATTGGTGGATGTATTACCTAAGCCGCAATTTTACTGACCAGCCAATAGTGCTTAAATTTTTCTTCATGGGCATATTTGTTGCAACATCAATTGGCTTGGTCTTTAATAATTTTATTAAAATCAGTCTTCATGCCATGGCCGCCGGTGGTGCTGTGATGGCAGTGATTCTATTTTCCTATTATTATCAACTTCCTTTTGGCTTTTTCATCAGCATGGCTATTCTTCTTGCAGGCCTGATTTGTACATCGAGATTACTGGTAAGTGATCATACTCATGCAGAAATCTATTATGGCCTGTTGGTAGGAGCCGCTTGTCAGTTCATTTCCTATTTGTTTGTGATGTGATGCTGTTAAAATCTTACGCATCTTGTTTTATCAATGCTAGAGTTTCTGATTTTTAGGAATCCACGGTAGGTTGCTGTTAATTCGAGCCCACCTCTCCAGTTTGAAACTACTTTTAGTTTCGATATATTCACATCATAACTTACGCCAATACTGAAATGCTCAAATTCCATTTTTACAGTGGGTATTAAAGCATCGCCCCATCTCATAAAACTACCGATATAGAACAAATCAGGTTCATTGCCATCATCATATTCTCTAATAGTCATTCCATATAATAGACCCCCTAGTATTTGTTTATTGTTGTTCTGTGTAAAATAATCTATGAAACCCATGATTCGGCTCCGTTCACCTGATGGCGCATTAATGCCTGCATTGAAAGAGAGTCTGGGTGAAAGAAAATTTTCTGTTGATCCTGTAACAGATTTGATGGTTGGGTTGGTTACATGCGATAAACCGGCGGCTACATAGACCTTAGTTTTATCATTAAAGGAAGTGCTCAATGACAAGCCTGTACTGAGATCCCAATAGGAATAACCAGAATTTGTGATGGGTTGCGCAGTAGGGTTGGCGGCATTGTATTCTCCGCCACGGAACTGGTCGCCCATTTTTAATTTTGAAGCATCAAACTGACTGGAAACAGGCCCACCCATAAACGCAAGAGAAAGATAAGTATCGTTGTCGTTGCTCAATGATTTGTGATAATTTATAGCAGGAAGTATCTGCGTTCTTCTCAGACGAAGATCTCCGGCAACATCAATACTCATTTGTGAAGCGATGGTGAGAAAATCATTTTTACCGCCCATGGGAATTTTGTGTTCTACACTCATGGAAGATGTTTTAAATGGAACGGTAACACTTCCCCACTGACTTCTGTGTGCTACAGAAGCCCTGATATCGCCTGTGAACACACCCGCCAAGGCAGGATTGCGTAATAGCGGCTGTTCATAAAACTGAGAGAAGGTAAAATCCTGTGCATGAACTTTACCGGTGATGAGTATTGCTGCTAAAGCAATAAAGCGAAGGGTAGAATTTTTGCTCATTTTAATATGGTTATATTTCCTTTAAATGTGGTTGGTAATCCTTTTTCACAGATGACTTCAGATACATATACAAATACATCCGGTGTTACTGCCTTACCAAATGCTGTTCCATTCCATGCATAAGCTGGATCACCGGGAGAGAAATTGGCTTTCTCGAAAACCAACTGTCCCCACCTGTTGTATATTCTAAAACTTTTGATCAGTTTAATACCCTTACCCTGAACCAGCAAAACATCGTTTACGCCGTCGCCATCAGGTGAAAACGCATTTGGAACGAATAATTCGGTAGCAGGACAAAGTGTTTTAATGCAAATGGTATCGGTACTAACACAGCCGTAATTGTTCACTACTGTGCAGGATATGCAGGCATCATTGGAAAGTTTTACTTCCGGAGCCGGGCAGGTAGGACAGCTAATAGAAACATCACCACCCCAGCGCCATTTTTTGATTTGATCGTTACCACCATTGATAGTATTGGTTGATAAAACCCTTAGTTGGAAACTGGTACCTGCCGTGATAATGGTATCGCGTCCAATATTGATTGGTGTAGGACGACCTACTACTACTTTGATCTGTGCAGTATCTGTAAAGCAGTTATAAGCATCTTTACCAATAACATTATACACTGTTGTTTCAACAGGTCTTGCAACAGGGTTGGCTACCTGAGTATTGTTTAATCCGGTTTCAGGATACCATCTGTAGCTGCTAGCACCTGTAGCGATCAGTTGTTTGCTTTCGCCGATACACAATGTATCACCTTGTGCAGCAAACATTTTCAAAGGTTGTATAACACGGATGCTGGTAGATTTAATTTCACTACAGCCATGTTCATCATAACCTATTACGCGAACGGTAGTAGTTCCGGTTGGACGAACAATATTTGCATTTGTACCAGTTGCAGTGATATTGTTGAGTTGATCGAACCAAATATAATGTCTAGCGCCAGATGCAATCAAGCGAATAGAATCGCCTTTACAGATAGTACTATTGGGAGTAATATTAATTACGGGAAGTGGATGTACGGTCATTGCTTTATAAGCAGAATCAAAACAGTTATTCACTGTTGTGGCAGTCAATCGAACTGTATATTGTCCGTCTATGAGATAGCGAACAGCAATCACAGAATCAGAACTTCTGGTACCATTACCCAGATTCCATAATAACATAGCGATGGTATCTTTTGAATTGACGATAGGCGCTAGTTGTGTTAATTGACCTTTACAAACATCTCTGATTGCATCAATGTCTACCTGTGGGAATTCAAAGACATTGACAGAGAACTGAGCTTGCAGCGTATTCACACATCCTATATTACTCACTACACTCAAGTTCATGGTATAAGTACCTTCAGAAGTAAACTTGATACTGTTTTCTTTTTGATAAACAGTATCTCCGGGAGCGATGCTCCACTTCCACGCTGCGATGCCGAAATTAGATTGGCTGCGGTCATTAAATCGATAAACTGTATTTCCGCAGTTATTAGCTCCAGACAAAGTAAAGTCTGCAATTGTCCGATCTACTCTTACAGATACTGTATCAGAAGAACTTACACAAATACCATTTGATATTTCCCACGCAAATTCATAGATGCCTGGTATCAATCCGGAAACAGTAGTATTCGGATTGGTTGCATCAGCAATGGAACCATTATTAGGTCCTGCTATTTGTCTCCACCTACCGGTTCCTGATAAAGCTGTATTCGCTCTTAATGTTGTGAAACTTGCTGCATTACATACGACTATATCATCACCTGCATTGGCAGTGGTAACAGGTTCAACAACTGCTATTTCTATAGGCGTTGTATACATTACCGCACAGGTGCCATTTTTCACGAGACTACGGTATAAAGTAGTACGCTGAAGATTATTGTAACGGATTGTATCGGTAAGTGCTGTATTGATCGGACTCCAGATAGCTCCACTGTTTTCAGACGATTCCCACTGAATAACACTACCTAGTTTACCTGATAATATGACTTGCCCCGAATTATTGTTATAACAAACTGTATCAGCTCTGCTAAGTGTTCCGGCAACAGTGGCTGCATCAACAACAATATTTACGGTATCACTAAATGCTGCAGAACAAACACCACTTTGTACCATTACCCTAAACAAGGTTGTTGAAAGCAGGTTGCTGAAATTATATTGATCACCAGTATAATTAATCAGTGTCCAGCTATTACCATTGTTTATTGAAGACTCCCAACGAATAAGGTCGCCAACATAATTGGTAAGTTGTAGTGTGCCGTTATTGGATGTAACACAAACCGTATCATTCGCTACGATATGTCCACCTACTGTTAACGGGTTCACAGTAATCGTAACTGTATTTGAATACAAAGAAGCACAAACACCACTTTGTACCAATACTCTGAATCTGGTAGTGGCTGTTAAATTTGTATAGTTATAAGTGTTCTGTGTGCTATTGATTGAGCTCCAGTTGGTACCATTGTCAATAGAGCTTTCCCATCTGATGATGGTTCCGGTATAATTAGCAATAGATAGTGTACCCGTATTGATATTGGTACATACGGTATCATTACCAGATAAGATACCTGCTGAAGTAGAAGGATCTATTCTAAGTTCAACTTCATCGCTAGAAGAAGCACACACAGCATTCGAAATGGTCCATGCAAAACGATAAGTGCCAGTGCTGAGACCCGAAACATTGGTAGCTGCAAGTCCTGCATCAGCAAAAATGGCTGTAGTAGGTCCGGAAGTCTGACTCCACATACCCACACCAGAAGACGGAGTGTTGCCTTCCAATCTGGCGATACTACTATTACACAAAGCCTGATTTAAACCAGCAACAGCAGGTGTAACCTGTGGCATTACTGTAATCTGAACTGGGTTTGAATAAGCCGTTGCACAAACGCTGTTTTGTACCAATACCCTGAATAAGGTAGAAGCAGTTAGATTAGTATAAGTATATGTGTTGCTAGTATTAGCGAATACTGTCCATGAAATACCATTGTCAGTAGAATATTCCCAATGTAAAACGGAGCCGGTTGTTCCGCTTAATTCCAGAGAACCGTTATTGGTACCGGAACAAACAGTGGCATTAGATGATAATACACCCGGAACAGTCACCGGCGCAATCGTAATTTGAACAGTATCTTTTGAATCAATACAAAGGTTATTGGTAATGGTCCATACAAAAACATAAGTTCCAACAGTTAACCCATTGACAGCCGTACGTGGATCCGTGGCATTGGCAAAAACAGGAATAGTAGGTCCTGATACATGAGTCCAAGCACCTGTACCAGATACCGGCTGGTTACCTTCTAATACAGTAGTTACTGCATTACATAGTAGCTGATCTGCACCTGCATTTGCTGCAGTAACAGGTTGTAAAACGGTAATGGTAACTTCATTTGAATACAACGGAGTACATGAACCACTTTGTACTACAACACGATAAGTTGTAGTTGTATTCAAGTTGGAATAAGTGAGTGTGTTGGTAGTATTGGTGATATTTGTCCATGAAGCATTTCCTAGAGTGGATAATTCCCATCTCAGTATATCACCGGTATATCCATTAAGTGAAAGGATATTACCATTGGCGGTAGCACATACAGTAGCATCGGCAACCAATGATCCCGGAATGGTAAGCGGATCAATTTTTACTATAACCGTATCAGCAGAAGGCGCGCACATTCCATTACCGATGGTCCATACAAACTGATAAGTACCTGCTATTAATCCATTCACTGTTGTATTTGGATCATTGGCATTGGTAAAGCTTACTGTTGAAGGAGCACCGGCGGCCAATGTCCATGTGCCCGTACCCGATGTAGGTGTATTACCGTTGAGTGTTATTGCATTTACATTACACAATACCTGATCGGTACCAGCATTGGCCGGAGTAACAGGTGGAATCACAGTGATGGTAACATCATTGGAATACAATGCGGAACAAATTTCATTTTGATTCAGTGCTCTGTATGTAGTGGTAGTATTGAGATTGTTATAAGTATAAGTGCTGGTAGTGTTGGAAATATTATTCCATGATCCACCATTATTGGTTGAATATTCCCAACGGATGATGCTACCATTATTACCTGATAAAGTGAGTATATCAGTATTATTGGTAGCACAAACAGTAGCAGAAGCTACAAGGTTACCGGCAATAGTTGGTGGTACAATACGTATTTCAACAATATCGGAAGAACTGGCACAAAGTGTATTCGAGATCGTCCATACAAAACGATAAGTACCATGTGTAAGCCCATTTACAGTTGTTGCTGGGTCAGCAGCATTGGTAAAGCTTACAGTAGAGGGTGCTCCTGGAAGAACGGTCCATATACCTGTTCCTGAAGTAGGGTTATTAGCATTCAATGTTGCAGCCGTTGTATTACATAGTACCTGATCTGCACCTGCATTGGCTGGAGTAACTTCCGGTAATACGGTAACCGTAACAATATTCGTAACCAAAGCAGGACAAACGCCATTTTTTATCTGGCTACGGTATTGTGTAGTTTGTGTAAGATTGGTATAGCTGATCGTACTTTGATTGGCAGTATTTGTAACACCTGCCCATGTGATACCATTATCCGTAGAATATTCGGTTTGTACGATGCTTCCAAAGAAACCGGTAAGTTGTAAAGTTCCGTTATTGCTGGTAACACATACAGTATTATCTGCACTGATGGAACCGGCAATGGTTGGTTGTTGAATAGTGATAGCGACTATATCCTGTGAATCTGAACAAATACCATTTGAGATCGTCCATACAAATTGATAAGTGCCATAGCTTAAACCACTCACTACACTATTCGGATCTGCAGCATTCGAAAAAGATACAGCGGTAGGGTTACCGGGAAGAGCAGACCATGTTCCCATTCCCGAAGTAGGGCTATTACCAGCAAGTGTTGTAGATGTTGTATTACACAGGAACTGATCTGGACCTGCATTGGCTGGAGTTACCAATTCAAGCACTGTAACAGTGGCTGCAATACCTGAATACAATTCAGCACCCACACCATTTTTTACCAGTGCTCTGAATAAAGTTGTCTGCGTAAGATTATTATACGTGTATGTATCTTGATTGGTACCTATCGTAGAAGAAATCACAGTCCATGTAGCACCATTAGTAACAGAGAGTTCCCACTGAAGAATAGTTCCGAGATAGTCTGTGAGCTGTAAAGTGCCACTGTTATTACCAGTACAAACCACTGCATCGGGTCCGATGATACCCGGATTTGTTGGTGGTTGCACTGTAATCTGCATGGTATCTGTTGAAACAGGACAATAACCATTTGAGATTGTCCATACCAGTAAATATTTTCCGTCTGTTGGTGGCGTACCATGAACATAATCAAGACCCGTAATGGTTGCTTTTGGATTGGTGATACCCGAAAAATTAAGTGGTGAGGTAGCACCTGGTACAACTGACCATACACCTGTTCCTGAACTAGGCATATTGCCTGTGAGTGTATAGCTAGATACACCATTAATGAATGTAGTATCAGGCCCTGCATTGGCAGGTGTTACAGGTTGTAAAACTGTAATGGTGTTGAGATTGGTATATAATGCCGGACAATTTTGGTTCTGAACAGCAGCTCTGAATGTAGTTGTTGAACTGAGGTTATCATAATCCAGTGTATTGGTAGTGTTACTTAGTGTAGTCCAAGAAGCGCCATAATCAGTAGAAGATTCCCATCTGATAACATTACCTGTATTACCTATCAAAGTCAGTGTTCCATTGTTTGCGATTGCACAAACAGTGGCTTCAGCAGTGATATTACCCGGTACAGAAGGAGGATGAATTACTACTTGAACGGTATCTTTTGAATCGGTACAGGTACCATTAGAAATCGTCCATACAAATTGATAAGTTCCTGCAACCATACCTGTTACAGTGGTATTGTGACTAGCTGCATTGGTAAAAGTAACAGTTGAAGGTGCTCCTGGAAGCACAGACCATGTACCTGCTCCCGATGTAGGATTATTGCCATTCAGGGTGATACCGGTAACGTTACAAATTGACTGATCAGCACCTGCATTGGCAGTAGTTACAGCAGGTAGTACAGTAACAGTAATAATGTTGGAATACTGCGGAGCACAAACACCACTTTGTACAGATACTCTGTATTGAGTAGTGGAAGAAAGATTTGTAAAGTTGAGTGTATTGGTAGTGTTCGAAATATTGGTCCAAGAAGTTCCATTATCTGTAGAAGCTTCCCAATGAAGGATGTTACCTGTAAAACCGGCGAGAGACAGTGTGCCATTATTTGCTGTTGCACAAACAGTAGTGCTGGCAGATAAAGTGCCCGGAACCGTTGCAGGATAAACAGTAACAATAACAGTATCTTTCAAATTTGTACAAACACCATTACTAATGGTCCACTCAAACTGATAAGTACCCGCTACCAAACCATTAACGGTGGTATGAGCATCGGCTGCATTGGTAAAGTTTACAGCTGACGGACCACTGATCAGTAACCAACTTCCACTTCCGGAACTGGGGGCTGTTGCATTTAAAGTAGTTGCAGCTACATTACATACACCAAAATCATTTCCGGCATTGGGTGTTTCAACAGGAGGAACTACTGTAACTGTAGCTGTATTGGAATACTGGGGTGCGCAAACACCGCTTTGTACACTAACTCTATATTGTGTGGTAGTAGTAAGATTTGTATAGCTCTGTGTATTACTGGTGTTGGAGATAACAGACCAGCTACTGCCATTATTCACTGAAAACTCCCAGTTCAGAATAGTACCATTATAACCATTCAATGTTAATGAACCATTGTTTGCGGTAGCACAAACCGTGGCATTATTACCCAATGTACCGGGAACAGTAAGTGGTGAAACAGTAACAGTAATCGCATTACTATATTCAATAGAACAGCTACCACTTTGTACAACCGCTCTAAATGTGGTTGTTTGGGTAAGATTACTGAAAGTATAAGTATTGGTATTTACAGCATAGCTTGTAGGCCAAGTGAGACCGCCATCTGTAGAAGCTTCCCAACGAATGATATTTCCGGTATATCCGCTGAGTGTGAGAACACCTGAATTACTGCCAGAACAAACAGTTGTGGTTCCACTTAATGTTCCGGGAACAGTCAGAGGATCAACAGTAACCGTAACAGTATTTGAAAACTGGCTGCTACAACTGCCACTTTGAACAACAGCTCTGAAAATAGTTGATGCTGTAAGATTATTAAATGAATGCGTATTACTTGTATTGGTAATCGATGTCCAGTTTGCACCGCCATTAGTTGAAAACTCCCAGCGAATAATATTGCCTGTATAACCTGCGAGTGTAAGTGTACCTGAATTACTGCCAAAACAAACATTCATATTGTTGGACAAAGTTCCCGCCACTGTTTCCGGACTGATGATCACATTTACACTATCTCTTGAAACAGCGCAAGGGCTATTTGAGATACTCCAAACAAATACATAAGTTCCTGGAACCATTCCACTAACAGTACTAGTGGCAAGTGAAGCATTACTGAATGTTACGGTTGAAGGACCCGAAGCCATTGTCCAGCTTCCGTTGCCAACAACTGGAGTATTGGCATTAAGCTGTGTGGATGAAAGATTACATAATTGCTGATCGGTACCGGCAGCAGCAGTTGTTGGATTTGGTTTAATAGTAATATCAGTTGAATCAATTCTGGTACAACCACTTGGAGAAACGGTTGTGATCCGGTAACGAATAATTGCATTAGAGGTAGATGTATTCGTAATAATGTCTGTGATGGTATTCACAGATGAAGCAGTAGCATTTGATGAATGACCACTTGCAGTACCCGAAACGATGGAAGAAGTCCAGGAAAATAAAGAACCTGTTAAAGAACTGCTTAACTGAATATTGGTTGCGACACCAGAACATATTTCTGTTGTTGTATTGGTAATGATAAGCGTTGGATTAGGATTCACAGTAACCGTAAGTGTATAAGGCTCTCCTGCACAACCTCCATAATAAGGAGTGATGGTATAAGTTACCACAGCTGCTGTAGTAGAAGATGCATTTACTAACAGATTGCTGATATTTCCAGAACCACTGGCTGTATTACCACTGCCTGCACCACTTGTGAAAGCAGAAGTCCATAAAAATGTACTACCCGGTTGTGTAGAAGACGGAGTATGTGTCAATAGTTGATTGGAACAAATAGCTGAGGTAGTATTGGTACCGGTATTATTCGGATAGATCCTTAGTGTCATAGAATCTATGCTCGTATTACTTCCGCAATTACCGGTAGCATTATAAGTAGATGTTCCTGTGAAATAGAGTTTTACCAGCCCACTTAATTTGTCTGCAAGACTGGGTGTATAAGTTGGATTCAGTGAGTTGGCATTTGAGAAGCTACCGGTACCGGATGTGCTCCAAGTATAATTATTGGTAACATAGGAAACACTGCCCGATAGTGTTACTGAATTTGTATTGTAACAAATAGATGTGTCTTTTGAATTGAGAATACTGGCAAGTGCCACTGCATTTTTAAATACAACCTGTGTATCACTACAGCTTACACCATTCGTTGTAAACTGAACACTAACGGCATATGCGGCAGAACTATTGAACTGAAAACGGGGATATTGTGACGATGGACTATGAGCACCCTGAAAACTCCATGAACCCGAACTAGATACTGACCAGAGATAGCTATTACCAGCATTGGTATTACTATATGTGACTTTGTAATATGGATCAGATGCTGAATAACTGGTAATACCATTGTTACATTCAATCACATCATCATTCAGTTTAACCGATGCAACTGTAAGTGTTACCGCAGCTGATGCTGTAATACAAGTGCTGGAAGATAAACTGGCTACATCCGGTCCAACAATTACGCGATAAGCAGCACCATCATTACTACTAACACTATTAATAGTATAACTGCTGGAAGTACTTGCCGTTCCTATATTTGACCAGGTGGTACCGCCATCTGTACTCTTCTGCCACTGATAGGTAGGAGATGTGAAAGGATTGTTGACTATCGCAGCATTAATAGTTGTACTTGTGCCTGCACAAACAGTTGTTCCATTACTAAATGAGATTGTTGCAGTAGGTGTACAAGCAGTAAAAAGAATATCGTCAATCGCAAGATCATTCCCACACTGTGGCTGACCACCATAGGCATCTACCATTTCCAGTATCAATGAAGTAGTACCGGTAGGAAGTGCAAAACTAAAACCATATTGCTGCCAATTAGGAGCTACAGAACGATTGGCAGTAAGCGGAAGATTGCCAGTATTATAAGTAGCTAGTAGGGTACCTGATGTATTCTTGATATTGAATGTAACATTCGGATATACATAACCGCTACCGCAAATAGGTAGGGTATGACTTGTGGTATTCACATTGGCAAGCCATGCAGAAAAATTATAAGTAGAACCCGGACAAAGATTATCGACTTGCTGCGTAAAAAAAACAGAACCGCCGGTTCCGGCATTCACGAGAAACATATTACCATTCGAATTACCGGTATGGTCTGTACCTACGGCCCAGTCGTCTCGATTGGAATTCTGAACACGTGGTGTTACAATATACCTGCCATCATCCAATGCACCACTGCTTTGGAATGAGTAATTGGTAGTGAAGCCTGAGGGTACTGTGGTTTTGGAGGAAGAATTAGCACCTTGTCCGAATGTCTGTGAAAAAACCGGTGCTAAAGCACTGCTTGAACAAGTGCCTTGCCCTTTTACCACCGAAGAGGTATATAGACAACAAAGCAAGAGCACAACACGGTATGTGTACTTTTGGGGAGTCATGGATATTGGATATAAGATGTTAATCAGAAATCGGGCGGATAGGATTCCGATTTTCTGAAACAGCTTTCATAGGTCAATGCAATCTACACAACTAAGACGGCTAAGCCATGTTATTCTATATGACAGAATCTTCTTTTCTTTGTAGGATTACAACTACAAGATTACTCACACTCACTCTATTGTTTATATATTAAGAAAAAGACTATTTACGAAAATGTGGTATAGACTCGGTCAATTTATTTTAAAGTACAGATTGTCATTGCTCATATTGTTGATCCTTTCTACAGGAATCATGACTTATTATGCAACACAAGTAAAATTGAGTTATGAGTTTACGCGAGCAATACCAACCGATAACCCTAAGTACCAGGCTTATCAATCTTTCCTCAAGAAGTTTGGTGGGGATGGAAATATGATGGTAGTTGGATTTGACACTGATTCCTTTTACCAAACCACATATTTCAATGAAGTAGCACAACTTCATCAGGAAATAAAAAAGATAAAAGGCGTAACAGGTATCCTGAGTATTCCTGATGCAGTGAGTCTGAGAAACGATCGTGAAAATGCAAAACTGATTCCGGAGAAAATTTTCAATACACCTTATACTGATCAGGCTGTACTAGATAGTAACCGAATCATCTTCGAAAATCTTCCCTTTTACAAAACATTGTTATACAGTGATTCTTCTCATGCTTACTTAATGGGAATTTCTGTGAATGGAGATACAATCAATAGTAAGAGCAGAACCAGATTGATCAATGATATAACAGCACAATTAAAATTATTTGAGGATAAGACAGGATCAACTTTACACATAAGTGGACTCCCATACATTAGAACAACGATTGGTAATAGGATTAAAGATGAAATGAATTGGTTTTTGATTGGATCCTTGTTATTGTCTGCCATTACATTGCTTATTTTCTTTCGGTCATTTAGTGCCATGTTCATGAGTTTGATTGTGGTGGGAATCGGTGTAGTGTGGAGTTTAGGAACCATTGTTCTATTGGGTTATAAGATTACATTGCTAACTGCCCTAATACCACCTTTGATTGTAGTCATTGGTATTCCGAATTGTATTTATTTCCTCAATAAATATCATACTGCTTACCGGGATACCGGTGATAAAGAAAAAGCATTGGTTACCATGGTTGGAAGAATGGGTATTGTAACCCTGTTCTGTAATATTGCTGCAGCCATTGGTTTTGCTGTATTTGCATTAACAAAAAGTGCATTGCTACAAGAATTTGGAGCGGTAGCCGGAATCAATATCATGGCATTGTTTCTGATTTCATTGATTTTTATACCCGTTGTTCTTAGTTATACAAAACCACCAGAACCCAAACATGTACGTTACCTGGACAATAAATTTTTGGAAAAATTATTGATAAGAATCGAACGATGGACTTTTCATCATGCGCGTTGGGTATATGGTGTAACCATCATATTTACTTTAGTAGCGATTGCCGGATTATTCAGGCTGAAAAGTGAAGGATTCATTGTAGACGATCTTCCCAAACAAGATAAAATATATACCGATCTGAAATGGTTTGAACAAAATTTTGGTGGTGTAATGCCATTGGAGATTTTGATTGATACAAAAAAGAAAAACGGGCTACTCAGAACCACCCAACCCATTTCAAAGATCGATGAACTATCTGCGTATATTGGCGCTACCCCTGAAGCTGCAAGACCATTGTCTTTCGCAGAAGGATTAAAATTTGCAAAACAGGCATATTATGATGGAGATATTTTGAGTTATGATATTCCGTATGAAGGAGATCTCGCATTTATGGGTCCGTACTTGCGACAATCTGCTGATAGTGGAAAGACAGAAGAGACAGGTGTATCAAAAATCATCAGCAATTTTATGGATAGCAGTAAGCAAGTAGCTCGTATCAGTGTAAATATGAAAGATGTAGGTAGTGTAAAACTACCACTGCTGATTGCTGATTATGAAAAGAAAGCCAAAGAAATATTTGATACTGCTTCGTACCATATCACTTTTACGGGTAGTAGCATTACTTTTTTGGAAGGCTCGAGTTTTATTATCAAAGGGTTGAAGGAGAGTATTTTCTGGGCCTTTTTGTTGATCACACTTTGTATGTTGTACTTGTTTCGTTCTTTTAGGATATTGCTTTGTTCACTTATTCCGAACTTAATTCCATTGGTGATTACGGCGGGTGTAATGGGTTGGACGGGTATTGCGCTGAAACCTTCTACAGTATTGGTTTTCAGTGTGGCATTGGGTATAGCAATTGATGTAACGATAAGGTTTCTTATCAACTATAAACAGGAATTGCCGCATTATAATTATCAGGTACCTCAAACTTTAGTACAAACCATTAAACATACAGGCATTAGTATCATTTACACATCATTGGTGTTGATTGCCGGTTTTATAATTTTTTGTATGAGTGATTTTGGTGGTACCAAAGCATTGGGATGGCTTACATCTTTAACATTGATTACAGGAACACTCACGAATCTGATACTTCTACCGGTTTTGATTTTACACGTACGGAAAAAGACTAAAAACTAGAAAACTTGTTTTAAGCGGCTTTAGAAATTCGCGAATGACTTTCTAAAGCCTCAAAAATATTTTTCATTGTTTATCAATTATTTACATAGATAAATAAAAAAAATCTGTTTATCTAACCCTCTTTTTCCTCTCCCAAACAGCGTTTTTTAGCCTCGTACTGTCTAAATTTAACACTTCTATAAACCTTAAACTAAGATGCGCATGAGAAAATTATTGGCACTTGTTGCCAGTGTTGTGCTATTAATGACACAACTTCAGGCACAAACGAGCCGTACCTTCACAGGAAAGGTAACGGACGCTAAAGGAGCACCGCTTGCAGGTGTTACCGTTTCCGCTGGCTCCGACAGGAGAACAGTTACAGACAATGCGGGCAATTTCACCCTTCAGGTAGGGTCAAACGTTCGCTCTCTTCGTTTCACTTATGTTGGCTATAACATTCTGGATGCCAGCATCTCCGACAAAAATTCCATTACCGTTAGTATGACCGAAGAAGACAAGTCATTGTCTGAAGTGGTGGTAGTAGGTTATGGTACACAAAAGAAAAAGGAGATCACTGGTAGTATTTCCAGTGTAAAGGGTGAAGCATTGGCCAACAAACCTGTTCAGAGCTTTGATCAGGCATTGGGTGGTCGTGCTGCCGGTGTACAGGTAAATATTCCGAATGGTGTATTGAATGCTCCTCCGGTTATTCGTATCCGTGGTACAAACTCTATTTCTTTATCATCTTATCCTCTAATTGTATTGGATGGAGTTCCGATGTTTACGGGTGATTTTAGTGCTACTAACTCTGCGGGTAACATTTTGGCAAGTATCAATCCAAATGATATTGAAAGTGTAGACGTTGCGAAAGATGCAGCTGCAACTGCTATCTATGGTAGCCGTGCTGCAAATGGTGTATTATTCATCACCACTAAAAAAGGTAAAGCAGGTCGTTCTAAAGTTACTTTAGATAGCTGGGTTGGTTTTAGTCAGGTTCAGCGTTTACCAACTTTATTGGATGCATTCCAGTACACTGATTACAAAAACGAAGCTTTGGTTAATGCAGGTACTTTTAACGCTACTACCAATGCTTTTGCTTTAACAAATGGTCCTGATGGAAAACCTATCAATACCCGTTGGTATGATTATGTATACCGTACCGGTGTACAGCATAGCAATACCATTAGTATTTCAGGTGCGAATGAATCAACGAATTATTATTTCTCAGCTGGTTATACTGAACAAGAAGGTATTATCAAGAGAAACGATTACAAACGTCTTTCTTTGACCATGAATGTTGACCACAAAGTTGGTAAAGCAGTGAATATTGGAGGTAAAATTCAGTACTCAAGCGAAAAGAATTTGGCAGCAGTTAGCTCCGGTTCTTTGGGTGATGCATTTTCTACAGCTGGTTTAGGTCGTGTGGTACAAGTAACTGCGCCTAATATTTCTCCATACAACAATGACGGTACCTACAATTACAGCGGTGCCTTGATTGGAGTAATGGGTAATAAAGTAGGACAGGTTGGTTTCAATAACCCTGTTATTCAGTTGGATCTGAACAGAAGTAATAACTACATTGAACATATCATCAGCAATGTGTATGCACAAGTGAAGCCATTCAGTTGGTTAACTGGTCGTACTACTTATGGTATTGATTATGTATTATCTGACAATGATGTTTATAACCACCCTATCTCTGGTGAAGGTTTTTCAAGTAACGGTTTTGTTGCTGCTACTTATAGCAAGAACAAAAGATGGGTTTGGACAACTACATTGCAGTTTGATAAAACATTTGGTGAAAAGCACAATGTAAGTGCTTTGGCTGGTATCGAGCACCAGAAGTCTGATAACAATGGCTTTGGTCTAAACCGTATTGGTGTTAACGATCCTGCGTTTACAAATATTCAGGGTGGTTGGACTACTCCTAATACTGCGGGATTGAGTATTGGCGAAAACTATCTGTATTCAGAGTTCGGTCGTGTACAATATAACTTCGATCGTAAGTATTATTTAACTGGTAACCTTCGTAGAGATGGGGCTTCTCAATTAGGAGCAAACTCTAAGTATGGTACTTTCTGGGGCGTATCTGCTGGTTGGGAAGTCATGAACGAAAAGTTCTGGACTTCAGCTAAACTGGATCGCATCTTTAGCAGCTTTAAAGTAAGAGCTAGTTATGGTAAAGTAGGTAATATCGGTGGTCTGGGTAACTTTGCTTCACTGTCTCAGTTTGGTTCAGGACTGTATGGTGGAAATGGTACAGTAGCTTATAGCCAAGCTGGTAACCCTAATCTTACTTGGGAAACCAGTAAGAAAACCGATGTGGGAATCAACTTTGGTATCCTGAAAGATCGTATGACTTTCGAGATCGGTTATTATAATAGTAATAACGACGGATTGTTATTGTTTGTACCACAACCTCCATCAGCAGGTTTGCCTTCTACCATTCCTCAAAACATTGGTAGTATGTATAATAGAGGTTTTGAATTTGCCGTGAATTTCGCTGCAGTTCAGAAGAAGGACTTCAGCTGGAATACTTCATTCAACCTCTCTACCAACGATAACAAAGTAAATTCATTGGCTCCTGGTATCAATAGCATTATTGGTTCTACTGGTGGATTAGAAAATCCTAACATTACTGTACCGGGTCAGCCCATCTCTATGATTTTTGTTACCCGTACAAAAGGAGTAGATCCTGCAACCGGTCGTAGAATCTTTATCAATGCACAAGGTCGTGAAGTATTCTTCCAGCATGTGGCTCCTGCCGGACAAGCACGTTTCATGTATGCTGATGGAACAACTGCTCCTACAGTAAGTAATGCTGATGCGGTTGTTTACAAGAATACACATGCCAAGATCTTTGGTGGTTGGGAAAATACTGTTCGTTTCAAAGGATTTGAGTTGACTGCATTGTTGACTTATCAGTTTGGTAACTGGATCTATTTTGGAACACAAGCCGGTTTAAGAGATCAGCGTTTCTGGAACAATGAAGTAGCTGTTCTGAACAGATGGCGTAAAGCAGGTGATGTTACAGAGATTCCAAAACCAATCTTTGGTGATAACGTATCAAATGGTTCATCTTTCCCGCTTGATATCAATGTATTCAGAGGTGATTTCGTTAAGCTGAGAACATTAACAGTTGGCTATAATCTTCCAAAGTCATTATTGGAAAAAATCAAGATCACAAGTGCTCGTTTCTATGTTAATGGAAACAACTTACTGATTTTGACAAAATATCCTGGTCCAGATCCTGAGGTTTCATCCAATGGTAATGGTACTACCAACTTTGGCGTAGACAGAAACACAGTTGCCAACCAGAGAACCTTAACCGTAGGTTTGAATATTGGCTTCTAATTGTTAAACTATTAATGTAGCAGAAAATGAAAAACAAAATATTATATATAATCATGGCTGCAGCGGTGGTACAATTGACCTCCTGCGCCAAGGATAAATTCATCAGTCCTGTTCCAACGAATGCCATCTCTGACCTTACTGCCTTTGACAGTAAAGAAAGAGTGGAGGGGCAGGTACGTGCAATTTATGCCTCTATCAAAAATTCCGGAATGTATGGCGGTCGTTATCAGATCTTCAACGATATTAGAGGTGAAGAATTCAATAATGAACGTACTAATGTTGTAACTGGCTTCGATGTATGGAACTATACGCCAAGTAACAGTTCAACCAACAGTGTACTGAATCATTGGTCAAGAGCATACTATGTAATCAATCTTGCCAACGTATTCATTGATGGTATGGCTGCTAAAGGAACCAACGTAGTAGGTGCTACACTCTCCAATAATTATTTGGGAGAAGCTCGCTTACTGAGAGCAATGAGTTATTATTCTTTGCTTCAGTTGTATGCTCGTCCATTCTGGGATGGTAACGGAAGTAAACCGGGTGTTCCTTTGCGTTTAACAGGTAATACCGGTTCCGGAGATTATGCATTGGCTCGTGCTACTGTTGCTGAAGTATACAACCAGATCTTGACAGATCTTACGTTTGCTGAGCAGAACCTTCCATTAACAAATGCCAACGCAACACTAAATACTACCCGTGCACATAGAAATACTGCTATTGCTTTAAAAACAAGGGTATTATTGAGCATGCGTCGTTATGCAGATGTAATCACTGAAGCCAACAAAATAGTAAGTGCAACAGCGCCATTTGTAGCTTCAACAGGTGTTGCACATGCGCTTCAGGCAGACTACAGAACCATGTTCACAACCAACTATTACACCACAGAGTCTATTTTGTCAATGCCGTTTGCTTCCAATGAACAACCCGGTACACAAAATCAGTTGGGTTATTATTATGGTCCAGCTGCTTTCAATGGTGGTAATGGTGAATACTCTTTATTGACAACAGGAATCATTGGAGATGCAGGATGGTTGCCAACCGACAGAAGAAGAAGTTTTGTGCAAGTATTTAGCGGAAAGAGTTACCTCACTAAATACAGTGTACCATCTACCTTCATTGACCCTGCTCCGGTAATCCGTTATGCAGAAGTATTATTGAATTTAGCAGAAGCACGTGTTCGTTCTACCAATACAGTAGATGCACAAGCAATTGCATTACTGAATGCCGTTCGCGGTCGTTCAGATGCTACTACTATTTTCACTGCACTTAATTTTGCGAATGCAGACGCATTAGCCAATGCCATCGTGAATGAAAGACGTATCGAGTTCCTCGGAGAAGGATTAAGAGGAACAGATATTACCAGATTAGGACTGCCATTACCTGCTAAACCAGGTGTTGGAGCCATTGCTGCCACTGCACAGCAATATATCTGGCCAATTTCTTCTACTGAATTGTTATTGAATCCATTGTGTGTTGATAACAACTAATATCAACTTCTTATAATAGAGTGTTTGTAAAAGCCGTCTCATCTTATGATGAGACGGCTTTTTTGATGGGCTTCAGTAGATCTAGTCAATAATACCCAAATTTTAATGAACACCCACCTTAATATTAGAGTCCTTGCTATAATTACATTATTATTTTTATTAATGTAAACATTTATCAATTATCATACCCGCTCAAAAGGTAAAAACTAAGTAAAATTATTTTTTTGCAGCATTGTTTAATATATTTATGTCTTATCCCTGCATGGTTCATTATCCATTCGTTAATTTTTAAAAACTGATTTATGAGAAAATTTGTCACAGTCTTACTGTGCTTTTTACTGGTTTCTACCCAGTTAATGGCACAGAACAAAACCATTACCGGTAAGGTAACGGATGAAAAAGACGGAACACCTATTGCAGGTGTATCAGTTACAGTAACCGGTGCTACGGGTACAGTAACGGCTGCAGACGGAACCTTTAGAATAGTGGTTCCTGTTTCAGCAAAAAACATAGAATTTAGTTATGTAGGTTTTGCCACACAGCGATTAAATATTGCTGGTACTATGACGGTAGCATTGAAAAGAGAAGATGCTAATCTGGATGAAGTAGTGGTAGTAGCCTATGGTACTGCTAAGAAAGAAACACTTACCGGTTCTGTAGGACAAATCAAATCAGCCGATTATGCTAAACGTCCTATATCGAATGTTACAGCAGCCATTGAAGGTGCCATTCCGGGTGTAGTTACATCAACAGCCAATGGTCAGCCGGGTTCAGGTATCAGTATCCGTGTTCGTGGATTTGGTTCTATCAATGCTACTTCAGAGCCCTTATTTGTTGTAGATGGGGTGCCTTATGTTGGTGGAACATCCAATATTAATCCTGATGATGTAGAAAGTACCACCATTTTAAAAGATGCGGCTGCCACTGCTTTATATGGTTCAAGAGCTGCGAATGGGGTAGTGATGATTACCACTAAAAAAGGTCGCAAAGGCAGAAACAATATTTCTGTTAGAGGGTTACAGGGTGTAGTAACAAGAGGCTTACCCGAATATGAAAGAGTAGATGCATTTCAATATTACCCATTGATGTGGGAGTCTTACCGTAACTCATTGGTATATCCTGCATCGGGTGCAGCTATCTCAATGGACTCTGCAAGCAGAGTAGCATCGGGGTTAACTACCCGTACCGGTATTCAGGGTTTATTATCCTATAATCCTTTCAATGTGCCCAATAATGCAATTGTGGATGTTAATGGAAAACTGAATCCAAGTGCAAGTTTGATTTATGGAGATGATTTGGATTGGACCAGAGACCTGATGCGGGATGGGGTTAGAAAAGACTATTCTGTTAATTTCAGCGGTGGAGCTGATAAATCAGATTACTTTTTCTCAATGGGATATTTAAAAGAAACTGGATATACGATACGTTCAGACTTTGAAAGATTTACAGCCCGATTGAATATGAACGTGCAGCCATTGCCTTGGCTCAAAACAGGATTGAACATTTCTGGTAATTATTCCAGCTCTAATACCGCCAGTGATGGAGGTAGTACCAGTTTTGTAAACCCATTCTTTTATTCAAGAAATATTGGACCGATCTATCCTGTGTATGCACATGATATGACTACCGGTGCTTATTTAATTGATCCTGCAACTGGTGCCCCTTTCTGGGATCTGGGAAATATGGGTGGAGCCATGGGTGTACCCAACAGACCCAGTGGAGCATTTGCCGGTCGACATGCACTTGCAGAAACAGTGCTCAATGAGCAGTATTTCAGAAGAACAGTAGTAAGTGCCAGACAATATACTGATATCACTTTCTTGCGTGATTTTAAATTTACCAATAACGTTTCTGTAGATTTCGAAAACCAATACAATGGATCTTTCCAAAACACGCTTGTAGGTGATGGAGCTCCTGCCGGTCGTGCTGATCGTGAATTTGGTTCATCAACCGGATTGGTATTGAGTCAGATTTTAAATTATGGCAGAAGATTTGGCAGCAGCCACAGATTAGATGCCTTAGTAGGTCATGAAAGTTTTAACCAGCTTGACTTGGGTTTGCGTGGATTTAAGCAAGGACAGTCTTTGTCTGGAAATACAGAGCTGAATAATTTCACTACTATTAACTCTGCTACTTCTTCACTAGATCGCTATCGTATTGAAAGCTTTTTCTCCAGAGTCAACTACGATTATAAAGGAAAATATTTTGCTTCCGGAAGTATTCGTAGAGATGGTAACTCTCGTTTTGCACCCGATTCCAGATGGGGTACTTTCTGGTCTCTTGGTGGTGGATGGAATCTGGACAAAGAAGATTTCATGAAAAATATTTCATGGGTAAATCTCTTAAAATTGAGAGGTTCTTATGGTGTGGTAGGTGTTGCTGACGGCATTGGTTTTTATGCTTACCAAGGTTTATATGCATTTGCCAATAACGCTAATGAGCCGGGTATTGTGCAAAGTCAGACTGCATTTCTGAACCGAGAGTTGACTTGGGAAACCAATAAGCAGCTTGATATCGGAGTAGACTTTTCATTATTCAAAGGTCGTATCAACGGTTCATTTGAGTATTATAACAGAAATTCTACTGACCTCTTGTTTGCAGTACCGCAACCACTATCAAGTGGCGCTTTAACAGTGAATCAAAATACCGCTACGATGTACAATCGTGGTTTGGAATTGCAATTAACCGGAGACATTATCAAGAATAAAAACCTGATCTGGAATATGGGAGTGAACCTGTCTACCGTTACCAATAAAATTACCAAGATGCCGGAGAGCGTTCCTGAGTTTATTACCGGAACCAAGAAATATGCGGTAGGCAATTCTATTTTTGATTATTGGTTACGTAGTTATTATGGAGTAGACCCAACTGATGGTGCTGCATTGTATGTTGCTGAAAACACCACACCTGGTCCAACCGTGAGACTTATCAGCAACAAATCTGGCGGTTTTGATACGGTGACTACTGCTATTGCGAACGGTAAGTTTGCCAATATGGGAACTACCATTCCGGATCTTTATGGTAGTTTCACGCAATCTATTACTTATAAGAACTTTACACTAAGTGCATTATTTACTTTCCAGATTGGTGGCAAAACCTATGATGGTTTGTACGCAGGTCTAATGTCATCTGGAACTTATGGTGCAGCAGTGCATACTGATATCCTAAAAAGATGGCAAAAGCCTGGCGATATTACTGATGTTCCGCGTTTAGATGCGGGCAGAACAGCTGATTTCAACGCCGCTTCTTCAAGATGGTTAATTGATGCCTCTTATTTGAATATCAGAAATATCAATTTGACTTATACATTGCCTAAGTCTCTTATCTCAAAAATCAAAGCAAACAATGCTCAGGTTTTTGCGACAGTAGAGAACGTTGCATTTTTCTCAAAGAGAAAGGGTATGAATAATCAGCAGGCATTCAGTGGTGTTACATCTAATGCTTATCCGCCATCAAGAGTATTCACACTTGGATTTACCTTAAACTTATAAACAGACAGTTATGAAAAAATATATCTTATCATCTCTGGCACTGGTAACACTTGCTTTCAGTTCTTGTAAAAAAGAATTTTTAGATACGTATCCCACTACATCAGTAGCAGCTGCTGATGCATTAGCCAGTACCAGTAATGCTATTGCTGCCCTCAATGGAATTCACCGAATCATGTATGTGCAGTATGATGCACAAGGACAAGCCGGTGAAGGGTCCAATAATATTTTCAGAGATTTAATGGGAGAGGATATTGTGTATCCACTTGCCAATGGAAGTACAGGTTTAATTGGCTGGATGCGCTGGCAAACACATAGAAATGTCAATGCAGGTGACTTGCGTTATTTATATCGTTTCTATTACAGGCTCATTTCAAATGCCAATGTACTGATCAATAATATTGATGGTGTACCCGGACCTGATGCCGATAAAAAAATAGTAAAAGGACAAGCACTGGCGTATCGAGGTTGGGCTCATTTTCAGTTGGTACAATTGTGGGGTAAAAGATATGTGGCTGGTGCGCCAAATACGCAGCCAGGTGTTCCATTGTTATTAACAAATACACTGGAAGGACAACCTCGTGCTACTGTAGAAGAAGTATATACACAAATCAATAAAGACCTTGATGAAGCCTTGACCCTACTGACCGGTTATACACGTGCAGGTACGGCTGCTAAGTCAAATTTCAATGTGAATGTGGTGCATGGTATCAAAGCACGCGTGGCGTTAACACAACAAAATTGGGAATTGGCTGCTACCAGTGCTATTGCTGCCAGAAATGGATTTACACTAATGAGTAATGCTCAGTATTTGAGTGGTTTCAATGATATTTCCAATCCGGAATGGATATGGGGTAGTCGTCAAATTGATGACCACAACACATTCTTCTTTTCCTATTTTGCTTATATCTCTGCGAATTTTAACTCAACAGTTTTGCGTACCCAGCCTAGAGCTATCAATGCTAATCTATGGGATGCAATACCTGCAACAGATATCCGTAAGCAGTGCTGGGATCGTACAGGTGCTACCGTTCCTGTACCACCGGGCGGTGCAAGAGTGCCTTACCAAAATAAAAAATTCTTGGCTAAGAGCAGTTCACTCAGTGTAGGAGATGTGCCTTACATGCGTGCTGCTGAAATGTACCTGATAGAAGCAGAAGCAAGAGCCAGACAAGGACAAAATCTTGCCGCACAAACAGCATTATTTACACTTGCACGCAACCGAAATGCCTCTTACACACAATCTACGTCTACTGGTCAAACATTAATTGATGAGATTCTTTTTAACAGACGTATTGAATTGTGGGGTGAAGGTTTCCGTTTTACAGATCTAAAGCGTTTAAACCTGCCAATGTCTCGTGCCGGAATACCCAATCATCTAGTTGCTTTAACCCAAATTACAACAGTACCAGTGGGTGATATACAATGGGAGTTCTTATTCCCACAAGATGAAATGAATGCCAATAAAGCGATTGTTCAAAATCCGCTCTAAATAAGTTCTAATTTCTTCAATAGTAAAAAATGGTCAGCATCAAAAATGCTGGCCATTTTCGTTTTTAAAATTAGAGTAAGATTAGAAAAAAAGCTAAATCATGTTGATAATCAACGATTTATTTCTAATTTCCCTAAAACGTAATAGTAAATCGGTGAAATGAGCAGCTTTTTCAAATAATCATATGTCTATCCATGTGCATTTATGTTTTCTTTAACTTATATTGCGTCTCGCATTTTTACTTTAAAAACTGAAATATGAGAAAATTAGTCACAATGCTCTTATGTGTTGTGTTAGCTGTGTCACAACTCGCAGCTCAAACACGCACGATTAAAGGAAAGGTTACTGATGACAAAAGTAATCCGGTAAACAACGCTTCTGTTGTGGTTAAAGGTGCCGCTACTGGTGTCAACACCGATGCAGAAGGTAACTTCACAATCAATGTTCCTGCTTCTACAAGAACATTGGTGATCTCTTCACTCAACTTTGCTAGTCAAGAGGTATCCATTGCGAACAGAACAAGTGTAACGGTAACGCTACAAACTACTGAGCAGAACTTGCAGGAAGTAGTAGTAGTAGGTTATGGTACAAAGAAGAAAGTGGATCTTACCGGTTCAATTGCTACAGTTAAGTCTGCAGAAATTGAAAACCGTCCATTTACTTCAGTTGACCGTGCACTTCAAGGTAAAGTAGCAGGTTTACAGTCTGTTGCTGCTTCTGGTCAGCCAGGTGCTGCTCAAAATATCTTGATTCGTGGTGTGAGTTCAATCTCTGCTAGTAATGCTCCTCTTTGGGTAATCGATGGAGTGCCCATTAATTCGGGTGATGCTTCACGTTTGCAAACAACTGCGAACTTGTTAAGTACGTTAAATCCTAACGATATCGAAAGTATCTCCGTATTGAAAGATGCAGCTTCACAGTCTATCTATGGTAGCCGTGCTGCAAATGGAGTAATCGTTGTTACAACTAAGAAAGGTCGCTCTGGAAAAACACGTTTCCGTTTTGATACTGAAATTGGTCAAAGTGAAACTGCATACAAAAATGACAGATGGCGCCCATTGAATGCACAAGAGTATCTTGACATTACTCGTGAAGGTTTAGTAAACTTAGGTGCAACTACAGCTCAAATCAACTCAACCCTGGCTTCTTTAGGTTTAGGTTCTGGAATTGATTACAATTGGTTAGAAAATGTTGAGCGTAAGGGTACACAGCAACAATATAACTTGAGTGCAGAAGGTGGTAACGATAAAACCACGTTCTTCATTTCTGGTGGTCGCTTTGTACAAGAAGGTACTACTATCAACTCTAAATTCGAGCGTACGAATGCTAACGTTCGTATTACCAATAAAGCAACTGATAAACTTACCCTCAACTTCAATATGAATGGTGGTGCTGTAAGTCAGAGAGCTCCATTGGCAGGTGGTGCATTTGGTAACCCGGTATTAAGTTCATACTTCTTATTGCCAACCAAAAGAGCATTTAATCCTGATGGTTCTTACAATTTAACTGATTTAGGAGGTTTACATAATACCATTGCTTTAACTGAATTAGACAAACGTTTCCTTCGTGAAATGAGTTTAAGAGGTAGTTTTAGTGCAGAGTACAAGATCTTAGAAAATCTTCGTTTCAAATCTGCTTATGGTATCGATTATAACGTTTTGGAAGAAGATCAGTATAACAATGGTACACATGGTGATGGTGTTCCTTCAGGTGGTCGTGCATTCTCTTATTATACTCGTTATTTTAACTGGGTGTGGACGAACACATTAGACTATCAACAAAACATCACTAAGAATGGTGATCTTACAGCTAGCTTACAGATTGGTAATGAAGCTCAGAAATCTGCAGGGTATTTCTCTTCTCTTGAAGCAAGACAATTCCCTCCATCTTTGTCTTTGACTTACCCAGCTTCTGGTGCGCAGCCTGCATTATCTAATGCAACTATTTCTGAATACTCATTTGCTTCTCAATTTGCATCTGCTTCTGTGAACTACAAAAACAGATTCGTATTGTCTGGTAGTTACCGTCGTGATGGTTCAAGCCGTTTTAGTGCAGCCAACCGTTATGGTAATTTCTGGTCTGTAGGTGGTACTTGGAATATTGATAAAGAAGCTTTCATGGAGAATGCTAACTTCATTACCCAGTTGAAACTTCGTTCTTCTTATGGTGTGAATGGTAATGCCGGTATTGGCAACTATGATGCATTCCCATTATATGGTTTCGGTAACAATTATAACCAACAGCCAGGTAGTGCTCCATCAAATGTGGGTGACCCTAACCTGACTTGGGAGTTGAATAAACCATTTAACGTAGGTTTTGATATCTCTGTTTTAAAGAATCGCATCAGCTTAACAGCAGATTACTATGTTAGAAAGTCTGAAGATTTGTTATTAGGTGTGCCCCTTTCTCGTACCACAGGTTTTGGTTCTGCAACCAGAAACATTGGTTCTATGAAGAATGAGGGTATTGAATTGACCTTAAATGTTGTTCCGGTTCAAACTCGTGATTTTAGATGGGATATCGATTTCAACTTTGCTAATAACAAGAATACCATTACCAGCCTTCCAGGTGGAAATGATATTCCTGATGGAAGTTTTATCTTAAGACAAGGTATCAGTTACAGAACATATTTCTTACGTATCTATGCCGGTGTTGATCCTGCAAACGGAGATCCACTTTGGTATACCGATGCTACACGTAAAACAACAACTAATACATATCCTCCTGCAAGCGCACGTGGATTGGTTGGTCAAGCTTTACCTAAGTTCTTCGGTCAGTTCGGTAATACCATTACCTACAAAGGGTTTACTTTGAACGCTCAATTCTATTACAATTTTGGTAACCACGTATTGAATACATGGGGTAGCTATCAGTTAGGTGCTGGTTTCGGTCAGACTTTCAACAAAGTGGTTCGTATTTTTGATCGTTGGCAGAAGCCTGGTGATGTTACTGATATTCCTAGATATATTTATGGTGGTAACAGAAACTTCCAGAGCGCTTCTACAATGTGGTATAACCAAGGTGATTTCATCAGACTTCGCGATATCCAAATCGGATATAACATTCCTAAAGAAGTACTTTCTAAAGTTGGTTTCTCAAGTGCAAACTTCTACGTAAGAGGTACAAATCTTTGGACTTGGGTGAAGGATAAAGAAATACCTTTTGATCCTGAGCAGGGTACAGGTTCTGCATCAAATCTGAACGTATTTATTCCAAGAACAGTAACTGTAGGTCTTAGCCTTGGTTTCTAATTACAGTTAGATTAAAATATTATAACTATGATACGAATTTCAAAATATAAATTATTGCTTGTAATAGCATTATGGGCAATGTTCAGCTCTTGTAAGAAGTCTTTTTTAGAGCTTTTACCTCCTACTTCATTAACACCTGAACAAGCATTGTCAACTGCTGCTGACCTACAAGTTGCTCTTCGTGGAACTTATGCAGGATTACGTGGTGTTGACTTCTACGGAAGAACTATGCCAATCATCGGTGATATGATGGCGGATAACGCATATCAGTCTGCTTTAAACACGAACCGTTATACTTTCTTCCAAACTTACCAGTATGTTGTAACTGATGGTAATGCAGCTGGTATTTGGAATACAGGTTATACAGTGATTCTGCGTGCAAACAATATCATCAATTCTACCATTGCCTCAAGTCCGGCTGTTGATCAGTACAAAGGTGAAGCATATGCACTTCGTGCACTTGCTTACTTTAACCTTGTACGATTTTTTGCTAAGCCGTATTCTGATAACCCGGCTGGTTTAGGTGTGCCTATTGTTACTACTTATAATCCAGATAATAAACCGGCAAGAAATACTGTAGCAGAAGTATATGCTTTAATGATTGATGATCTGAATAAGGCATATTCTCTGATGACTCAGTATACCAATTCATCTCAGTTTAGCAAGTATGCAGCTAAAGCATTACAGGCTAAAATATATTTGAATATGGGTGATAAGGCAAATGCTAGAACTGCAGCGTTGGATGTAATCAATAATGGTGGTTTCACTGCAATTACTACAGCTAACCATGCTGCTTATTGGGCCAATTCTGCTATCAGAACTGATAGGTTAGAAACATTAATGGAAGTTTCTTCTGATGCTGTAGCCAACCTGTCATTTGATGCATTATCATACTTATACAGTCAAGCTGGAAACTATGGAGACATCGTATGCTCTGATGATTTGTATAACATGTTCGAAACTGGTGATGTACGTCGCGCATTGTATCCTACAGGTACTCGCGCAGGTCTTCCAACAGTATTTGTTAACAAGTATCCTGTGATCTCTGGTGACCTTAGTGATACTAAAGTTATTCGTTTGAGTGAGGTTTATTTAATCGCTGCAGAAGCTTCATTACCTTCTAATGAAACAGATGCTCGTACTTACGTAAACTTTGTTACTTCTCGCAGAGGTGCTTCTCCAATCATTTCAACAGGTGCTCAGTTGTTAACTGATATCATGAATGAAAGAAGAAAAGAGTTGGCTTTTGAAGGTGATCGTTATCATGATGTACAACGCATGAAAGCGGATGTTACTCGTGGTACAAATTACCCATCTGCTGCAAGATCAATAGCATATACAAACTTCAGAAGAATTCTACCAATTCCTCAGGTTGAGACGGATGCAAATCCAAATATTAGACCTCAGCAGAATCCTGGTTATTAATTCAATAGTATTGAATATATAAGTTGATCAAAATACATAAGGCCATCCATTCGGATGGCCTTATGTTATTCGGTATATTGTAATTGATTAAAATGAATAGTAAATTCACTGTATGAAAAAATATATGATGCTATTGTTAGCCAGTGTTTGTTTTTGTGGGTTGAAAGCACAAGTCATACAATTGTATGATCCAATCGCTAATAGAACATTTGATACCGAACGATATTCTGGTATCAGAGGAACCCCTTTTTTGGTTGACAAATGGCAAAAAGGCTCAGTTCTTACAGTAAAAGGTATTTATCAAAACCTCGAACTGAAATTTGATGCATACGAAAACAAGCTCTATTTCAATAAGAACGATGAGTCCTTCGAGTTTCAAGACCCTATTATCTCCTTTACATTTATACCTAATCCTTCCGATACTTCCCTTAATATGAGATATATCAAAGGATTGAGTGGAAGTGGATTAACGCCCAATCAATTTGTAAAGGTATTGGCGGAAGGTAAAGTCAGTTTATATCGTTCTGATATAAAAGCTGTTTCAGAGATGAGTGAAATTAACGCGGGAATGGTTAAAACTTTCGCAAATGTAACTCGCTACTATGTCGTAAAGGATAAAGTAACACAGCTCATCAAAATTAATAAGTCTGAAATCATGAATTTGCTAAAAGATCAGGAGGCGAAAATTCAAGCCTATATAAGTGAACACAAGATTTCGATCAAGAATGAATCTGACGCAGCTGAAATTCTGTTCTATTACAATCAATTATAACCATTATTTGTTACTACAAATAAAAAGATGCGCCAAATTAAGAGATTGGCGCATCTTTTATTTATCGAAAACAGTTTTACTTATTGTAGTATTTCAGATAATTTCTTTTCTAGCGATTCGCCACGGAGGTCTGTTGCAATAATCTTACCCGTTGGATCCAATAGTACATTGAATGGAATACCTTCAATTTTATACATAGGTACTACTACACTTTCCCAATATTTTAAATCACTGATATGTTTCCAGGTTAGTTTGTCTTTTGCGATGGCTTCTAACCAAGCTTCTTTATCCTGATCTAATGAAACACCCAAAATGGTAAAGTTCTTATCCTTGAACTTATTGTAAGCAGCTACAACATTTGGATTTTCTTTTCTGCAAGGCATACACCAACTCGCCCAAAAATCAACCAACACATATTTGCCCTTTAAACTGCTCAATGAAAACATCTTGCCATCTGTATCAGGTAAACTGATCTCCGGTGCTGGCTGATTCAATAAGCTGTTGGATGGAGGTGCCTGTGTGCTTACCGCCATCAAACTTTTAATTTTTGCCAAACCACTATGTTCTTTAAACTTATCTGCTGATGCATCAGCCAAAGCTTTCAGTTCCTCAGGTTGCATGGTGCGGGAACCCATGCCTATAGCATAGTATCTGGCAGCAGGGCTTTCTGAGGCATTGACAAAATCGGTCACTAGCTTGTTGATATCTTTCAATTGGCGATCACGTTTGTCTCTTTCTATTGTTAGCAAACTGTCGTTTCCTTCATTTTGCTGCATGCTGTCCACTTTCGTAAATGTTAAATACAATAAAGAGTCTTTTACACGAAAGTCTTCGAAAAGTTTATGCAAACTGTTACTGGCATCTGAGCCTTCAACGGTATAAGCCCTGTAATTGTTGACATCAACATTAACACGAATACTTTTGCCATCATTTACGAGTAAAACATCCGGACCATTTTCAATTACCAATCTATATAATGCTTCTTCCTTGCCAACCGCTCTTAATTCAAAATTGCCATTATCTTTCAAAGTGGTGGAATCCAGGATAACGGGTTGTTCGCCACCATAAGGTAATTCCTGTAAAAATATTTTCTTGGAGGGCGCATTGATGATCTTACCACTTACAGTAAAAGCGCCATATTTTTTTTCTTGACAACTGCTCAATAATGTAATAACAGCTGCGATGTATACCAATGGTTTCATGTATGTATATTTATTGATTGAGTTTTTGTTCTAATAATGATGTTACTAATTTAGGATCTGCTTGCCCCTTACTTCTTTTCTTGACTTCTCCTACAAATAAACCGATTAAGCCTTTTTTACCTTTTTTATACTCAGTCACTTTGTCCGGCATGGCGGCAATGGCTTCATCTATCCATTGTTCTAACAGGTTCCCATCATTCACCATAATCAAATTCATATCAGTAGCCAATTGTAATGGATCAGCATCTTTCTCTAATAACAAGGGTAATAGTTTTGAAGACGCAATAGAGAAGCTCACCTTACTGCTTTGTACCAGTTCTATCAAAGCTGAAAGACTAGCAGGCTTCAATGTAAGTGCTGTAAAATCTTTTTGCTGTTCGTTGAGGTATTGTCTGATAGGTCCAAGTATCCAGTTAGCAATGGCTTTGTAATGGTTGGTATGCTTTGCCACCGCTTCAAAGTATTGAGCGGTAGGTATGGAATCACAAAGTTGCCCTGCATCATATGCATTCAATCCGTAAGTAGCTATTAACCTAGCTTCCAGTTCGGCGGGTAATTCCGGCAGACTTTCTTTGATACCAGCAATAAAAGTTTCAGTCAAATGAAAAGGAGCGAGGTCGGGATCGGGGAAGTAGCGATAGTCATTGGCTTCTTCTTTATCACGGATCGCAAAAGTGGTATCATTCGATGCATCAAAACTTCTGGTTTGTTGTTTTACAGCTTCACCCTTCTCCAATAACTGAATGATTCTTTCGATCTCAAACTCAATCGCTTTTTTGACATTGCGTATGGAGTTCAGGTTTTTAACTTCTACTTTAGTGCCCAGCGTTGTGGTTCCTCTTAATCGAACAGAAATATTGGCATCACAACGCAAACTACCTTCTTCCATATTGCCATCACAAATACCCAACCATTGTACAAGTTTCCGAATTTCGGTAACATAGTGCCAGGCTTCTTCCGCACTATGCATATCCGGCTCAGTAACAATTTCAATCAGTGGGGTGCCGGCTCTGTTCAGATCGATACAGGTATTGTTTTCATCCAAGTCATGAATGCTTTTACCGGCGTCTTCTTCTAAATGAATTCTATTCAGTTGTACATCTTTACTACCGGTAGAAGTATGAATGGTTACATACCCACCTTTACAAATAGGAGTTGTATGTTGCGATATTTGATATCCTTTGGGAAGATCAGGATAGAAGTAATTCTTCCTGGCAAAATAATTATGCTGCTCAATTTCACAATGACAGGCTAACCCCATTTTAATAGCATATTCAACTGCTTTCTGATTGGTTTTAGGAAGTGTACCCGGATGACCTAAAGTAATTGGACTCACCTGCGTATTGGGCTCGGCTCCAAATGCAGTACTATCTCCACAAAATAATTTGCTTAGTGTAGCCAATTGAGCATGAACTTCCAGTCCAATAACCGCCTCATATTTTTCCTGCAATGACATGAACTACAAAAATACTGCTGATTATTCAGCTAATGGATGTTTATCATGGTTTTATGAGATAATTATAAGGAAAGTATTCGCTTTAGGTCTGTTTCTGACACCGTCAATAAATTCACTGCGGGTAATCGTCTGGTGAGTTCTTTCCAGTTTTTATCTTGATCATAAATCTTCTTTAACATCGGAAGGGCCTTGTCTACCTCTTTGTTATTCGCCAATGTAATGGCTGTCCAGAATTGCATTTCCAGATTATCGGGGAATAATTCCATGGCTGCTTTGTACTCAGCCATGGCTTTTGCCATATCGTTTTTCTCCACAGCGAGGTCTCCATCATTCATGTGTTGATATGCAAGATGTACGGTATAAATGCGGCGTAATTCTTTTAATGGTTCAGGGGCATCATCTACACGGATATCTACTGTTTTATTATTCCAAGCTTCGGTGATCTTGCTTGGAACAACAATAATCGCAGCAGCCTGCATACCTCGAATATCGCCTCCTGCTTTTTGCGCAGCTTCCAACGCCAGTAATACCCTTTCTGCCAATGGTTTGCCTTTACTTTTTTCAAATGCCTCAGACATATATTCATCTACTTGATCGCCCAGCATCATATTACTTTGTATGCTGTAATTATTCCCTTTGATATGACTGGCTACTTGTATACAATTCTTACCGGTATGTGTGGCCACGTTTCCTTTACTATCAATAATTGATACTTGTCTGACATCTCTGCCCGGATCATCGGCCACTAATTTGTCAAGAACCTGTTGTGCTGATAATCCCGTTTTTAACAAGGCCAATGCTTTCGGGCCATAAGATTTGTCAACAAAAGACTGGGTAGCTACTGCTCCCACACCGGCTTCAGCCCAAGGAACTGAAGTACCTACACTGAACCAGTGGCTTTGCACGCCCACAGCCATTTCCCCGGTTTGCTCATCTCTGGCAACAATAGAATAGGTATGCACCAGTGGCTCTTTGGTTCGATATATCTGAGCGAAATTTTGAAGGCTTAAACAGATAAAAGCAATCAGTATAAGAAATCTCATAATCATGTTTTTATTAAATATACAAATAAAAAAAACCGCGCCAACCCTTACAAACGCAAGGTGACGCGGCCTTATAATGCACATGAGATATTTATAACATTAGCTTAGATCTAATGGTTCAGAGATCTGCTGTTTTTAACTTTTTAGGAATTTTAATTTCCAGTGTTTGTGTTTTTCCGGAGCGAATGATAGTTGCTTTGATCAGATCGCCTTCTTTCAGTTCCTTCAGGGCCGCTTTGATTTCATCTACTGAGTTTACTGCTTTATCGTTGATACTAGTAATGATATCATTTTCTTGAATTCCTGCTTTTTGAGCCGGCGTTTCATTTTCAACCTCTATAACTTTTACCCCTTTACTGTCCTCAGTATCCTGAATTTCAACACCCAATCTGGGCTTACGTGAGTAATTCCAGTTAAAATTTTCCAGGCCTCTTAATTCAGGCATGTTGAAGTTAAAGCCGCGTCCAAAACGATCATCAAAATTAAAATCGAAGTCCATCTCCATGGTCTTACCAAGCACTGCGGTGGTTGTTTTCAATTGACCATCACGTAAGTAAGAAACAGTCACTTTATCTTCAGGCTTGAATTTGCGAATGGTTTCAAACAGATCTTCACTATCTGTAATAGTGGCTTCGTTCACTTTGGTAATGATATCGTCTTTCTGAAGTCCGGCCTTGGCAGCAGCACTTTCCTTGGTAACAGAAGTGATTTTTGCCCCTTTTTCATTTTTCTCGCTCATCACACCCAAAAAAGCACGAGGCGTTCCTTCCGGTTTCTTGATTCTTATTTCATCCAGATCAAAGAATCCATCAGCATTACGTGGACTTCTTATGCGTACGGAAGGGGCTATTCTTAATCTCATGTCGCCCAGTTTCTCTTTTTCTTCCGGAGACATATCTTTTACATCCTTTCCATTCACAATAACCCTGTCACCATCAACAACAATGGTTGTTTTTTGTCTTTTTTCCTTTACCTCTTCTTCACGTTGCTTTTTATCTGTGGTTTGTGCCGATGCAGTCATTCCTGCAGTGAGTAATAATGCGGCGATCCATTTGCAATACATAATCATAAAATTTTAGTGTACGAAATGTTTGGTAGTCAAATGTACAGTAAAATTCTATTTACGAAGGTTTTCGGAAATGTTAAATAAGGTTAATGGATTGGCGTATGGTTCATGGTCCATAGTCCATGGGAAAACCGATGTCTTACCATGGACTATGGACTATCAACCATGGACTTCTAAAGTAACGACTTCACCTTCTCCACCACCTGTGCCAGATTGCTGGCGTCTTGTCCACCGGCAGTGGCAAGGGTTTTTTGTCCGCCGCCGCCGCCTTTGATCAGACCTGCGATATGTTCTTTGATAATTTTAGGGGCTTCGAGTCCTTTTGCGTTGACCAGATCTTCGGATACCATCACTGCTACATTGGCTTTCCCTTCTGTTTGTGCTGTTAGTACTACCAAATAAGTAGCAAAATCATTTTTTAGTTCAAAGCATAATTTCTTGAGGGCATCAGCACTACTCAGTTCAGTTACAGCACCAATAAAAGTAACACCATTGATGGTTTCAGATTTACTTAATAATTCTTGCTTGAGAATTTGAATTTGCTTGGCTTCTAAACTTTCAACTTTCTTTTTTAATTCGCTATTTTCTGCAAATAAATTCTCTACTGATTTGATGATCTCTTTCGGATTTTTCAATGCTTCACGAACTGCTGTCAATTGATTGAGCTGTTCATCAATAAAGGCTTCTGCAGTAGCGCCACTCAGTGCTTCAATACGTCTTACACCCGCAGCTACGGCTGATTCTGATTTGATTTTGAAAATACCCAATTCTCCCGTAGCCCCAACATGTGTACCACCACACAATTCAATAGAATATGCAGGGTCAATAATGACTACTCTTACTACATCGCCATACTTCTCACCGAATAATGCCATGGCGCCTAATTGTACAGCATCATCTTTAGCCATTTCTTTAATGACCACCGGAATATTTTCTCTGATTTTTTTGTTAACGATTTTTTCAATTTGATTAATTTCCTCGTCTGTTACTTTAGCAAAGTGTGAGAAGTCAAAACGCAATTGTTTATCATTGACCAAACTTCCTTTCTGTGCTATATGGACTCCTAACACTTGTCTGAGTGCCGCATGTAACAAGTGCGTAGCACTATGATGAATGGCAGTAGATTGTCTTCTGCTTGCATCCACTTTCGCAACTACAGGACCATTAATACTAGAAGGCAATTGCTCACAGAAATGAATAATTAAATTGTTCTCTTTCTTAGTATCTATCACTGGAATAGATTCACCATTAAAATCAAGTGTACCTTGATCTCCTGTTTGTCCGCCACTTTCAGCATAAAAAGGTGTGTTTTCCAATACCAGTTGATAGGCTTCTTTTCCCTTGGCTTTTACTTTTCTGTATCGAGTAACGAGGGTATTGGTTTCTAGTGTGGTATATCCTGCAAAGCTATTGTTGGTAGTTTCTTTTAAAGTGATCCAATCTTCTGTATCAACTGCAGTAGCAGCGCGACTTCTGTCTTTCTGTTGTTGCATTTCTGCTTCAAATCCTTTTTCATCAACAGTCAGATCATTTTCTGTAGCGATCAATCTTGTTAGATCCAACGGGAAGCCATACGTATCAAACAACTCAAAAGCAGCTTTGCCCTGAATTGTTTTATTACTAGCTGAATGAATAATATCATCAATTCGCTTCAATCCTTTATCTAATGTGCGGAGGAATGCATCTTCTTCTTCCTTCACTACCTTACTAACAAAGTCCAGTTGCTGCTGTAATTCCGGAAATACCGTTGCAAACTGTTGAGCAATTACAGGAACCAGTTGGTGTAATAAAGGTTGCTTATAATCAAGATAAGAATAATAATAACGAACGGCTCTTCTTAAAATTCTTCTGATCACATATCCGGCTCCGGTATTCGAAGGAAGCTGTCCGTCAGCAATCGTAAAGGAAATGGCACGGATATGATCAGCCAGTACACGAAAAGCTATCGCCTGTTTGCTATCGCTGTAATCATATTTTTTTCCTGTGATGCTTTCAACTGCTGCAATGGTTCCGGTGAAAACATCTGTATCATAGTTACTCTGCTTTCCTTGGATTACACGTACCAATCTTTCAAAACCCATTCCGGTATCAACATGCTTGGCAGGTAATGATTCCAGACTCCCATCTTTTAAGCGGTTGAATTGGATGAATACATTGTTCCATATTTCAATCACTTGTGGATGATCGTTGTTCACCAATGTTTTCCCATCCACTGCTTTTCTTTCTGCTAACGTTCTACAATCCACATGGATTTCAGTACAAGGTCCACATGGACCTGTATCACCCATTTCCCAGAAATTATCTTTCTTATTTCCGAGTAGAATTCGGTCTTCCGGAATTACTTTTTTCCATTCTTGAAAAGCTTCTTCATCACGTGGGATTCCCTCTTTATCATCACCTTCAAAAATGGTGACATATAAACGGTCTTTATCTAATTTGTAGACTTCAGTCAATAATTCCCAACTCCAGGCAATGGCTTCTGCTTTAAAGTACCCGCCTGCCGGACGGGCAGGGTCGCCAAAACTCCAATTGCCCAGCATTTCAAACATCGTATGATGATAAGTGTCCACGCCTACTTCTTCCAGATCATTGTGTTTACCACTTACACGTAAACATTTTTGTGTATCTGCAATTCTTGGAGAAGCGGCTTGTTTATTGCCCAGAAAATAGTCTTTGAACTGGTTCATCCCTGCATTGGTAAAAAGGAGGGTAGGATCATTCTTTACCACAATCGGCGCTGAAGGCACGATCTGGTGTTGCTTAGAGGCAAAAAAATCCAGAAACTTCTTTCTGATCTCGGCGCTGGTCATCATCTGGGTATATATTTTAAAAACTGTATTTTAGTTGCTCAGAAGCTATCTTTGAGCGCTTTTAAAGGGCATCAAAGGTAAGGAATTGACCTTTCTTGGAAAGCAGTAAGATTTCAAGGCTTTACCTTCAACCAGAGCAAAAAATACCCAAAACATGCGTTTTTTGTGCCGTTCATGGCGGCGCCCCCCCAACATATGAAGAAGATCAAATATTATTACAATACCCATACACTCCGGTATGAGAAGCTGGAAACCCCGCTCAGGGTTCGGTTATTGCAATTATTTGGTTTTATTGCTGCTTCTATTGTAACGGGTATGATCATTTTTGCCATCGCCTTCCGTTATATTGATTCTCCGAAAGAAAAACTCCTGCGTCAGCAGAATGAAGATCTGAGGCAGAATTATGGTGTATTGGAAGAAAGGCTGAAACAATTGACCCTTCAAATGGATGAATTGGCCAATCGGGATAATGAAGTGTATCGCTCCATTTTTGAATCCAAGCCTATTCCGGATAGTGCCCGTATTCGTGAAATGGAGAAGCGAAAAGAGATACAATTGTTACAGGCCATGGGGTCTACTGAGCTGATCAAAAACATGACGGCACAATTGAATAACCTATCGCTTCGAATGGCTTATCAGCAACGGTCATTTGACGAGATCACACAGATGGTAAAGAATAAGGAGAAATTCTTGGCATCGATTCCGGCCATTCAACCTATCAGCAATAAAAACCTTACCCGTATTGCATCGGGCTATGGGTATCGTATTGACCCTATTTATAAAGACAGAAGAGCGCATTTGGGTATGGATTTTACAGCCCCTCACGGTACACCTATTTATGCCACAGCAGATGGCGTGGTAACCGATGCAGGCTTTAATACCGGTGGATTTGGTAACCGGGTGGTGATCAATCATGGAAATAGTTATGAAACTTTATATGGACACATGTTCCGTATCAAAGCAAGGGTTGGACAAAGGGTAAAACGAGGGGAAGTAATTGGGTATGTTGGGAATACTGGAAAGAGCTCTGGTCCGCATTGTCATTATGAAGTACATCGTTATGGAAATCCGGTGAATCCTATTTATTATTTTTACAATGACCTTACACCGGCGCAATTCGATCGGTTGTTGAAGATTGCTGCTGCCAGTAACCAAAGCATGGATTAATGGGATGCTTTCGCGAAATAATTTAGATTACGTAGAACAATCGGGTACCGCAGTTGTAGTTAGTTTACAAAAGATGCATTTTGGAACCTGCCGTAAGAAAATATCTACTGAGAATCGTGAATACCCTTTCACTGGGTCTTTTATGGCTGGCTCTCAATTCTACTTTTGGAATCATGTATGATTATGCGTTTATACATGAGAAAATCAAGTTAGGAAATGTTCTTTTTTACTGCTTTTTTGTAGCTAGTCTCACCGCCTATTTGTGGTATATTATTCGTCTTTGGAGTAAGCCATTGAATTTCGAAGAGTAACTTTTATTAGATTCATTCGTTGCATAAAAAAATAGCGATGTAGTGAATTACATCGCTATTTTCTTATTTTCATCATTGAAACCGAAAGGAATGCCCTTAAAACGAATATCCAAACAGATCATGATCATCGGTACACTGGTGATCTGGACGATCAAATTTCTGGTACGTCCCTTCATACATATTGATCCGGCTTTCAAACCGTTGATCGGGTTGGCTCCTAATTTGATTGGCTCTTTTTTATTGCCTTTCGGGGCTTGTTGGTTCTTTCAACGATTTTTCAGACTTGAGAATGATCGAGATTTGAACATAACCTGCTGCTTTGGTTTATTACTGGTAGTCATCAATGAATACCTGCAACTCATTCCTGTTTTCGGAAGAACCTTTGATTACCTAGACATTTTATCATCTGTCATTGGTGTTTTCTTCGGGCATGTTTTATTTCGTAGACTGATGGTATATTATGCTATAATCCCTCAAAAAACTACCGCTTAATTTTTCTGATCTTTTGTATCCAGAATCACGGGTGTATTTCCTTTACCCATTACAATTACTTTTGAATTAGGGGAGGTTACCAATCCTTTCAGCACCTGAATTTGTTCGTATTGTAATTGTTTGTCGGTTAATCCACTACTCATGATACGCTGATAATCAGCAATACCCTGGGCTTCTACACGCTTTCTTTCTGCTTCTTGTTTTTCCTTTTGCAATACGAACTCCATTTTCTGCGCTTCCTGTTCTGCTTTTATTTTTTCTTCAATAGAAGTTTTTACATTGGCAGGTAAAGTGATATTTCTTACCAGCAATTGTTCCAGTATCAATCCTCTTTTCTTGAAATCGGTTTCAATGCTTTTGAAAATACGGTTTTGGAAATCATCCCTTCTGTTAGAGTATAATTCAATAGCTGTAAAGTAAACTGCATTGTCTCGAATTTTAGTACGTGTGAGAGGACGCACAATTTTATCTTTATAATCAAGTCCAGTTTCTCTTACAATACGGGGAGCTTCGGTACCAATTACGCGATATAAGACTGTAAGATCTATGACTACTTCCAATCCATCGGCCGTTAATACTTTAATGGCATCATCTCCTGAAGTGCTGTTAGTGCTTTCATCATGAACGCCACTCATGGTATAGTTCTGTGTTTTGATATCCACTGTTTTTACATCTACCAATGGATTTACCATATTCAAGCCACTGGTGAGTACATCATCGGATACTTTACCAAACAGACTTTTCACACCAATCTGACCTGCATCTATTTGTTTGATACAAGAAGTAAGAAAACCAACGATGATGATGATCAAGGCCAATATTCGAATACCCCCTGCGAGTTTACGCAACTCTTCTCTTTCCTGATTTTTGAGGACGATACCTACAATGAGAATAATCACCCCTAAAATAATTGCTACCATTTTGTTGATTTTTAGTATTAGTAGAAAATCTGCATAAAATATTACACTCAACTACTGTGATCCGCTACAATCAACCACTCTCCTTTGATCTTTTTAAATAACAGTGTATAATGCCCACTCAAGTCTCCGATGGTTCTTTTTAGCATCCATTTCCCTAGTACAAAGTAGTGACCATTTCCCAAAGGTTTTACCTGTAGAATTTGAAATTGTAACTGCCCCATGGCTGTGGCATCCGGATAATTCTTTTTGTAATTGTTCAACGTGGTTTGAAAACCATACGTAACACCATTTTTACCAATGAACATCAGACTATCACTTTCCCAATAACCTTTCATAAACGCAGAAATATCGCCGCGATTCCAGTCTTTGGTTTGGCGATCAAGCATATTTCGGATGGTTTGCTCGTCTTTGTTCTGTGCAAATGAAAATGTGAGCTGAAAAAATAAAAAACAAAAAAGAAGCTTTCTCATGCGGATAATTTTCAGAAAGCTACTGAAAATTAATGGTCTCTGAAAGCCCTTACCATTTCTCTTTTTCCGGGCGGGCCTTGTAGTTTAGTGACCCTGAAACCAGCGGCTTCCATGGATCTTCTTACCACTCCTTTACTGCAATAAGTCACCAGTATGCCTTCCGGTTTTAGCAAGTGGAATAATTTTTCAAAAATTTCAACTGTCCATAATTCAGGTTGTGCAGTAGGAGCAAATGCATCGTAATAAATGATATCGAATTGTTGCTGTGTTACAAAAGTATTCAACTCACCATGATATTTGTACAATTTAAATTTTGGATGAATAGGAGTGGCTGTATTCCAGGGTGCTGTATGGATTTGTGAAAAAACGGATATCTGTTGCAATAGCATTCCATAGTTGAGCATACCCACCTCCTCAGTAGTTAAAGGAAAAGCTTCGACACTATGATAGTTGACATGCACATTCATCTGATCAGAGAAAATAGCAGTGAGTAGTGCATTCAGTCCTGTACCAAAACCCATCTCCAAGATTTGATATTCCTTAAACTCTTTAGCCTGATACAGGTAATTGATTCCTGCGTCTATAAAAACATGTCGACTTTCTTGGATGGCCCCATGTTTACTATGATAAGTAACATTGAGTTCATCGATTTGAATGGTATGAGAACCATCTGCAGTGAATTGAAGATGCCTTTTCATAATTCTTTGCAAGGTAAGTTTTCAGGTTGAAATCGATTCTCTAACTTGCTGATATGGAATACATCAAACATCTCAAAAAAGACCACAAACTGGCTACTATTTTAGCTGGAGATGCTCATACACTAAAACTCCATAAAAATATCCCATTACGATTGATGGCTAGTATTATGAGTCAACAGTTGAGTACTAAAGTAGCTAAAGTGATCTTTCATCGTTTTTTGGCACTCTACAATGGTAAAGAACCTAAACCACAGCAGGTATTAGATACGCCTTTTGAAACCCTACGTGCCATTGGTTTGAGTAATGCTAAAGTGAGCTATGTACAGAATGTAGCGCGATTTTGTATAGAACACAAGATCACAGATAAGAAACTATTACAGATGGATAATGAATCTGTCATTGAGCTACTTACCAATATCAAAGGAGTAGGCAAATGGACTGTTGAAATGCTTTTGATGTTTACGCTGGGTAGGGAAGATGTATTTGCGGTAGATGATCTCGGTATTCAACAAGCCATGTGTAAACTGTATAAGATCAATGCAGCTGATAAAAAGAAAATGAAAACAAGAATGCTCAAGATATCGGCTAATTGGAGCCCATATAGAACCTATGCTTGCTTACATCTTTGGAACTGGAAAGACGGAGGGGAATGATCAATAATGAATGTCGAATATCCAACTTCGAAGTTCTACATTCATTATTCATGATTTCTCTACGCCGAGTTTCTACCGGCATTGATGATGCCGAACATGCTTCGGGTAATCAGTTTTTCATAGACTTCTTTCTCCGGTCCATCACCAGTATGGTTTCGAATTTGGTATAGTGCATATTGTTGTATGGTGAGAAGCGGCAAAACAATTTTATCACGCATTTGGATGGATGCTCGTCCGGGTTGATCATCATCCATGAGCTGAGTAGCTTCTGCTAATTCCAGTACCATATTACAGGTGAGATCAAATTCGTCTTTTACCAGTTGCCATACTACACCAAACTCAGGATCTTCTTTGATGTATTCTGTTAATGGGAAAAATGATTTGAGCATACTCATCATGCTGTTATCGATCAGGGTTCGGAAGAACAAAACATTTCTGAACATGGCTTTTACATCACCCCATAAACCTTTTTCCTTCATACTCTTTAATGCAGTACCGACACCAAAAAAACCCGGTACATTTTGTTTCAGCTGACTCCAACTGCCTACAAAAGGAATCGCACGTAAATCTTCAAAACGTAAAGCCCCGCCACTGCCTCTTTTAGCAGGTCTACTGGCAATATTACTTTTACTGTAATAGTTCAATGGACTGAATTGTTGCAGGTATGATAGGAATAAAGGATGGGTTTTAAATTGTTGATAGGTGGCATGACTAATGTTACCCAATTCTTCCATTAAGTAACGGTCATGTTGCGATAATTGGATTCTCGATTCGGCAAACAATTCATTACTAATACCAGCACTCATCAATTGCTCAAGATTGTATTGCGAGGACTGAATGGTGCCAAAATTCGATGTGATCGTTTGTCCCTGTATGGTCAGTTGTATTTCTTCATTCTCAATATTGGAACCCATGGAGGCGTAAAACTTATGTGTTTTACCTCCGCCTCTTGATGGAGGTCCGCCACGACCATCGAAAAATTTTGCTTTGATATTGTACTTTCTGGAAATAGCGGTTAGGTTTTCTTTAGCCGTATAAATACTCCAGTTGGCTTGAAGGTATCCACCATCTTTTGTACCATCACTAAATCCCAGCATGATGGTCTGCTGCATCTTTCTGTTCTTCAAATGATGCGCGTACAAAGGGAATTGATACAATATATTCATGGTTTGTTCAGCTTGGCCCAAATCATCAATGGTTTCAAAAAGCGGAACAATATCTACCGTCAGTGATTCTTCTTTCCAGCCACATAGTTTGAAAAGCGCATATACTTCCATTACATTCAAACTACTCTGACAATTACTGATTACATAGCGATTACAACCTGCTTCACCATTTCGTTGTTGAATGGTTTGAATGGCATAGATACTTTCGAGGGTATCGCGGGTAATAGATTCAAATAGGGTTGGATCGAGCTGATCTTCCAGTGAACTGAGTACGGTAATTTTTTCATCAGTAGGAAGATGGTTGTAATCATCGGGCAATAATCCCTTGCCACGAATGTTGATCAGTGTTTCATGAATGTTTTGAATGACTTGGGTATGAATACGACTATCCTGTCTAATATCAATCGTAGCAAAATGAGTCCCGAATATTTTCACTTTATGGATTAGACTATTCAGTCTTTGTAAAAACAAAGCATGATGTTTTTCTTTCACCAACTGCTGGATGATGAAGAGTTTTTCGAGTAATGTATTAGCTTGTATAGGTTCCGATTCTGTTGGACGAAAAACATTTTCATACAATATCGCTTCCAGTTCTTGCAGTAATATATCTACATTGGAGAAAGTGAGTCTTCTCTTGAGTTTGCGGATATCCCGGTAATAACACAGGGTGATAGAACTGCGTAAGGCTTCTGCCACTTTGAGTGTAGTTGCTGCATTTACAAATGGATTACCATCTCTATCACCACCCGGCCAGAAACCTAATTCAATAAAAGGGTTATCGCCGTCATAAGTGTGATCAAAAATATCTCGTTCAATAACATTGTAAATATTGCCGATAGAATGGTATAAGATATTTTCCAGGTACCACATCAGGTTCAACGCTTCATCATAGGGAGTGGGTTGCTTTTTATTAAAGAAAGGGGTGATGCCTAATTGTTGAATATATTCATTGATGGTATGGAAGTCATTTTTAGCAATGGCTTCGCTCATATCATGAATAATACCCAAGACAGTACCTGGATAAAACTGTGTGGGATGGGCTGTCAATACCACTCTAACTCTAAATTTTTTCAATTTATTTTTTAAAGCTTGTGTTTTGCCTGCAAATACGGCTTCATTGTACAGGGCTTTTAAACTGCCCGGTCCCTCGATATTGTTAACGGTACTGAATGCAGCGTCTTCTATGGCATCAAACAATACCACTTGTCGCTCGATGTATTGAACAAATTTGAATAAGCGATCCACTTTTTCTTTTTCATCACGAACCGGTGTATGCTGTAAAAAAAAGTCGTTGATGATTTCAACCGGATTTTTCCCTGATTTATAATCATCCTCACAGGTTTGAGAAAGAATGGGTAATAAAGCTCCTACATTGGCAATACCTGAAAAAGGCAGGGCAGCAAAAAGGCTGTTGTAAATGGTATATTTATCCGTTACGTTACGCCTGAATTGTTGGATATATTGACGCGATGACATACCCTAATATACATTTTTATCCTAAAAACTAACAGATTTCGCTCAATAAACTAATGATTTATAACGATTTATAAAACAAATGTTAGTTATTGATGGATTAAACTTTTGGATAAAACACGAGTCCAACGTTTAGGAGCGTTTATATTAGCATAAAATAGCCCTGCATGCAATCAGACGATTTGGTATTACTGCAACAGTTTCGGGAGCCGGCTACAAAAGAGCAGGGATTTACAGGTATCATTAAAAAGTACCAGGAGAAACTATACTGGCATATTCGCAGAATGGTAGTTGATCATGAAGACGCCAATGATGTATTGCAGAACCTATTCATTAAGGTTTGGAAGGGTTTGGAAAACTTTCGGGAAGACAGTCGTTTGTACACTTGGTTGTATCGGATTGCTACCAATGAATGTTTAAGTTTTATTGAGCAGCAAAAGCGAAAAGCATCCGTTAGCATGGACGAGGTAGGGGAAGTATTGAGTAATAAAGTAAAGGCTGACAGTAATTTTGATGCCAATAAACTGGAGTGGAAGCTACAATTGGCCATCCAACAGTTACCGGAAAAGCAAAGAGTAGTCTTTAATCTTCGTTATTATGATGAAATGCCCTACGAAGAAATGAGTCGGATACTGGATACAAGTGAAGGGGCATTAAAAGCAAGCTATCACCATGCAGCAAAAAAAATTGAGGCATTTATACTGGAACATTAAACCTACGAACACCACAGTTATCTAATGAATATGCAGAATAGGGAAGAAATAACGATAGAACTGACAGACATAGTAGGTTCTGCTATTGCTTGGCCGGTTGCAGTACCCTACATGGTACCTGTTGGCTATTTTGATGCATTGTCTGAAATAATCCTGGATCGAATTAGTATAGGATTACCCAATAAAGCCAATGTATTTGTAGTGCCGGATAACTATTTTGAACAGCTTCCTGATACTATTTTACAAGCAGTAAGACATACTGAAGTGAGTGATGAACTACGGGAAGTAGCACCGTTCTTACAGTCCATACCTAAAACGAATCCTTATCAAACCAATACCGTTCCTGTATTAGATATTCAAGCAATGATTGCAGAGAAAGCAACAATTGATACAGGAAAGGTTATTTCGATGCCTGCTTTCAGAAAACGCCAATGGATGCGTTTAGCAGCAGCGGCGGTAATGATAGGTGTGTTGGTAACAGCAGTTTTTATTTACAACGGTAATCAAGCCATAGAGTCAGTTGATGCTGATCAATATGCACAAATGGATGTTTCCAATGAAATATCTAAACTGAGTGAAGATGAATTAACGAACTATCTAAGTAGCGCTGAGAAATTAGTGATCGCTACGGCTGATCGGGAATCTTTACAAATAGATGAGCTACCTGATGTAAACGATCATTTGGGTGATATGTCTGATGATGAACTGAAACAGTACTTACAAGAATCTACAGGATCAACAGAAACAGTAGATATTAAATAACTGATCATGAAAACAAGAATACGCTTTACAATTTCCTTTTTAATGTTACTTATTACCTATAGTCATGTTCAGGCACAGCCTCCCGGCGAAAGAATGCGAGGGCCACGTGAAAATATTGAGGTACTAAAAGTGGCTTATTTCACTAAACATCTTGCTTTGACGACCGAAGAAGCTGAAAAGTTCTGGCCATTGTATAATAGTCACAGTGCAGAAGTACGGAAGGCAAAACAAGATAACAAGGAAGACATTATTGCTTTTGAAGAAGCTGTATTGAATATTCGTAAGCGTTATCGTGTTGAGCTCAAAAAAGTATTGGTATCAGATGAAAGAGTAAACAAAGCATTGGTTGCTGAACGTGAATTCATGAATGTAGTACGAAAAGAGTTGCAGGATCGTATGGAGTTACGTCGTAAAATGCGGGAAAAGAAAGACGGAGAATAGGGTTACTATTTTAATGGTCCCCAAACTGGTGATTGAATATCATGATAGAAGAGGAAAGTCCACCCTTTGCTCTGACCTTCTTCCCACCACTGTTTTCTAAGTTCCATACATTTTTTTCCGTCATAATCATATTTGGCTACGAACCTGCTTTTCATTTGCTGTAATTGCGGAGCGTCATCACCACCAAAAAAAATCGTTTGCCCGTTTTCCTCAATCCAAAATACCTGATGGTATTTACTATGTGCCCCGGTTAACTGGTAACGGATATATCCGTCTATGAATCCTTCATCTTCTGTTAACCATTCAACACGGCTAAACTCTTCTAATAATCTGAAATCTTCCGGTATATATGATGCTGAGCCGATGCCTAAAGCAAATTCCATTTCTCTTTGTTGCACATAATACGTGGCATAAGGGAAAGCGATGAACCTATCTTGACCACTATTGCCATCAATGGTTATGCCACCTGCATGGTCTTTGTGTAAATGACTCATCAATACTTTTGTAACCTGCGAAGGATTGATGCCTGCACGTTGCAGGTTATTGTATAATTGCGGAGTACCGTCTGCTTCATTGTAACCAAGACCACTATCCAGCAGTATCACATCTTTTTCAGTAATCACCACAAATGGCTGGATCTCCACCAATAAACTACCAATGGGTCTATTATTCAATTCTTCTTTTTCTGTATCAAATGGAACAAAAACCTTTGTTTTATCAATGGTAAAACTTCCCTCTGAAAGTGGAATAATCTTCATACACACTACACTATTTAACGTAAAACCATTTGTCTATCTGCATCCAAACGCAGCAGAATAAAAATCAATACTGTAAAAGTAAGCAAAGATGATCCTCCGTAACTCATGAGTGGTAATGGAATACCCACAATAGGAAACAAACCAATGGTCATACTCACATTTACGGCAATATGAAAGAAAAATATACTCACCACACTGTATGCATACACTCTACTGAAGGTACTACGCTGACGCTCAGCAATCATAACAATACGGTATAATAAGAAGAGGTATAACAAAAGAAATACAAAACAACCAACGAATCCAAATGCTTCCCCCAGTGATGTGAAGATGAAATCGGTACGTTGTTCTGGTACATATTTACCACGGGTTTGCGTGCCTTTCAAAAATCCTCGACCAAAAAAGCCGCCTGACCCAATGGCAATTTTACTTTGTCGCACATTGTAATCATCCGGTTTACGAACGGTTTTATTAGAGGTCGATTTATCCTGTGCACGCTTGTTGTCTTCACAGTTATACTCTTTACCCACCATACTATAGATACGTGTACTCTGATAGCACTCCAATACATTATTAAAGATATAAGGAACCACAAATCGTTGAACACCTACACAAACCAGCCAAATGGTAATGATGATTGTTAATAACCCTTTTTTCTTTTTGATTTGTTTACGTAAAACAAAAATGACTGCGGCGGCAATCATGGTAAGGATCACTGCCAAAACGTTGGGCTCTAAAATAAGTGTAGCAACAACGAGTGCTCCAAAAGAAGAGCCAACAATTAAAATTTGTGCAGGTAAACCTTCGCGATACATGGCAATAACAAAACTTGTGTATACCAATGCAAGTCCTAATTCATGTTGCAGAATTGATAACACGGCCGGAGCCAAGGCGATAGCTCCTGCTACCAATTGTGAGCGAATTTTTGAAAAATCAATTTCTTGTCTGGATAAGTATTTCGCCAATGCCAATGATACAAATATCTTACACAGTTCAGCAGGTTGAAGGTTAAATCCACCTGCCAATGGTATCCAGCTTTTTGATCCATTGATATTTTTACCAATCGCAAAAGTTGCGATCATTAAAAGAATACCAAAGAGATAAAACAGATTCGCAAATGCTGTGAACAATTTGCTATCAGTCAATAAAATAAAAGTGGCAGCAATAGCGCATACACCGGCAAATATCAATTGCTTGCTATAGCTGGTCTTACCATCTAAAAACGAAGCCAGCCAATCTGTTTCAGGACGATACTCAACCATGAAGATGCAAAGAATGCCAATGGCTACTAAAATGGCATACAACCAAATAACAACATAATCAACCCCCTGCGTGACGATATTTTGATTTCTTCTGTTCATGTTATGCCGCAGTTTTTCTTTTTACAATGGTTGATTTACGTAATTCTTCGGGAAGCACTGCTGCTGTTCTACCACTGTCTTTTTTAGGGGTCTTTGCAGGATTTGGCTTTGTAGGCGTGCTTTCTGTTTCCATTTCTTCAGGAGCTTCTTGTACACCCGAAGTATCACGCGCCGCTTTTTTAGCAGCAGCCATTTGTTGCGCCTGCCTCAAAGAATCTCTTTTCGCCATTTGTCTTTTCATCTGAGGTGGAATCAGATCCATTTTAGCCAACTGTTCAATTTTAGCTTTTCGATCATTTCCACTGATGGAATCTTTCAAATATTTTTCAATCAATAAGCTGGCAATAGGCGCAGCGGAAGTAGCACCATAACCCGCGTTCTCACACATCACAGCAATAGCGATGCGTGGATTTTCTCTCGGTGCAAATGCACCAAAGAAAGCATGGTCTTTTAATTTTTCACCACGGTATGCGTTCTCCACCGTACCTGTCTTACCACACACATTGATACCCGGAACTTTTGCATAAAAACCGGTACCAAATTCCATGGTTCCCTGCATGCCTTCATGCACTTCTTCCCATACATATTCAGGAATTTCTTTGGTCTTATGTTTGATCTTGAACTTATCCAACATGCCAAATTCATCTCCACCTTCAATAGAATCAATTAGGTGCGGCGTATAATACCATCCTTTATTAGCAATGATGGCCATTACATTCGCAAGTTGGGTGAGGGTGGTGGTGATTTCACCCTGACCAATACTATTGGATATGATATTACAAGATTGCCAGTTCTTACCAAATATGCCATGATAATATTTAGGAGTAGGCATATTACCCATTTTCTCCGATGGCAAATCAACCCCCAATCTTCTACCCAAACCAAAGGAATAGGCATATTGATTGAATGAGCTCAATGCACTATCGCGGTTAGGGTATTTGCCATTTTCAAGAATACGTCTGTACGTAGCAGCGAAATAGCTGTTGCATGATTTTGAAATTGCAGGCTTCAAAGTAAAAGTACCTGCAGCATGGCAACCCATCGGTCTACCGCAGCCATAATAAGCGCCGCCGCAACTCACAGTGAAATTGTCATCAATAACCCCTTCGTTCATGCCGATGATACCCACCATGGTTTTAAAGGTAGAACCGGGTGAATAGAAAGTACCCACTGTTCTGTTCAATAAAGGAAGTCGGGGGTCGAAGTATAACATATCGACCAAGTGTTTTTTTCGTTGGTTGCCTGTGAGGTAGTTGGGATTGTAGGTTGGTGCACTCACCATACATAATATACCGCCAGTCTTAGGATCAATCGCTACAATACTGCCAACTTTATTCTGCATCAGTTTTTCACCAAGTTCTTGTAGCTCCACATCAATACTGGAGTATAAATTGTTTCCGGCAACAGCGGCTGTATCATATGCACCGTTCTCCCAAGAGCCTTGTAAACGACCTTTGTTATCGCGTATATATCGTTTGATACCTCTTTGTCCCATCAACACTTTCTCATAAATATTTTCCAATCCGGTACTGCCAAAGTAATCACCCATTTCATACCCTTCTCCTTTATGCCGACGTAAAAATCCGGTATCTACTTCTGCCATATAACCCAATACTGCAGCTCCTACATTGTAAGGATATGTGCGAACAGAACGTTCATTCAAAGAAAAGCCGGGGAAACGATACATGTTTTCATTCAGCTTCGCGAACATTTCAGGGGTTAGTAATGCTTCAAAAACGCTGGGTTTTACACTTGTATTTTTGAAGATAAGGTCTCGCATCCTCTTTTTATAAGCAGCAGTATCTATATTCAATAATCTACACAAGGTCATTGTATCGGTACCACGAGCTTCTGATGGAATGACAACCAAATCATAACTGATGGTATTTTCCAGAATCCCTCTTTTCTTTCGGTCGAAAATAATACCGCGATCGGGATAGATGACTTTCCGATAAAAAGCATTGTTATCTGCAGCCAGTTTATACTGACCAGAAAACAACTGCAGGTTGATCAATTGCCCCGTGATAGCAATGAAAACACCTGCAAAAATAAACTGTATCACACGGCTGCGACTCTGGTTGAAGACAGGCATAGATCTTGGGACTAAACTTAAAAGTGAAGTGTATTACAAATTTGATGCTTTGTTATGGATCAAACGAAAAAAATTTTGCAAAAGTGTGAAGAAGTCAAAGTCAGAGGTGAAAGGTGAAAAGTCACAAGTGAAAATTTTGCCCTTTGACTTTTCACCTTTCACTTTTCACCTCTAAGCGGCATTCGTTCTATACTTACCCTTACGCAGGAACAACAGCTCTGCAAGGAAAATCATCAGTAAGCTAATAGCAGTGGTACCCAGCACTTTTCCGAGGAAATAGAGGAAGTCTCCGAATTGGAGCCATTCTATGAGTACAAGATAGAAATGATGGATAAAAGTGAGTAAGCCTACATAGAGGCTATAAGGAGCCCAGCCCATACTCCTACTGCCCGGTTCGCTATAGCTCTGTTCAATGGTTTCTTGGGGTAGCAGTATGCTTAGAATAAATGGGCGAATAAATGCAATCAGTACACACGGCGCGGCATGCAGTCCTAAGGTTCCGGTAAAAGAATCGAGTGTGAGACCGAAAATAAATGCGATGACCATCAATAACACCCGGTTCATATTAAATGGCAACCAGAGTATGTATAAGAAGTAAACATAGGGAACAATGAACCGATGCAGGGGTGGAACCTCATTGAGGATAAACACCTGTAAAAAGATGAACAGAATAAAGCGAATAATATTTTTTACAAGACTACTCATTGGTTGGTCAATGGGGTATTTTCAATTTGTACCTGTTCAGCAAAACGGACATTTTCTACCAAGTAAACATATTGAATACTAAAGAAATTGGTAGCTGTTTTAATTTTCAGCGTATAAAAATTACTGGACGGGTCTGCTACAATGGATGCTACTCTTCCTACCATCAAATTTGAGGGGAAGTTTGCGGAGTAATTGCTGGTAACAACGGTATCGCCCTTCACTACTTTCGCACTTTTAGAAACGTTGCGAAGCGTTAGGATCGAAGGATCACTGCCATCCCATTCAATACTACCTGCATTATTGTCTTTTTTGAGCATGGCACTTACACGGCTATTGCGGTGAAGTAAGCTCATGACTTTGCTGATATTGGCACTGGTTTCAACTACTACTCCCACAATTCCCTCTGGTCCAATAACTGCCATTCCTTTTTTCACACCTTGATTACTGCCTCTTTCTAGGGTTAGGAAATTTGTTTGAAGTGTGACGGTATTACCAATGACTTTGGCAGGAAGCCAGGTGAACTTACGATAACGACCGGCTGAGTCTCTGTATGTAGTATCTGTATAGTTGATGGTAGTGCTATCCGGGGCGATATGATTACTGGCCAAGAGATTTCTCAGTCGATTATTCTCTTCTGCTAATTGTCGATTGGTTTCTGACAGACTAAAATAACTGCGCAGATTACTATAACGCTCATTGAGTTTTCCGGTCAATTCACTGGTTGCATCAGAAAAGAATGCCTCATGCGTTTTGCTGGAACGGGTCAATAAAACGATGGCAAATACCTGAAGCAGTAAAAAGCTCAGGAAAGTGAAATAACGCCGTATGAAAAGAAATATATTCTTCAACGCAAACTTTGATTAGGACATTCAAAATGATCGGATACATTCACCGGTTTCGGTGTTATCTCATAATGAATGGAAAACGCTGATAGTTTTTCAGTGCCAGTCCGGTACCACGTACTACACTCTTCAAAGGATCATCCGCTACATGAACCGGTAATTTGATCTTTGCACTTAAACGCTTATCCAATCCACGTAACAAAGCGCCACCGCCGGTGAGGTATAAACCTCTGCGGTAAATATCAGCAGCCAATTCAGGTGGTGTGGTTTCCAACGCTTTTAGGATCGCTTCTTCAATTTTGAAAATGCTTTTATCCAATGCTTCAGCGATTTCCTGATAGCTGACCATGATCTGTTTAGGGATACCTGTTACTAGGTCGCGACCATTCACTGGCATATCATCTGGTGGATTATCCAGGTCTTTCATGGCAGCACCTACATTGATTTTGATCTGCTCAGCGGTACGCTCACCAATCAATAAGCTATGGTAACGACGGAGGGCTTCCATGATATCTGCAGTAAACTCGTCACCTGCTACACGGATACTCTGGTCGCATACAATACCCGCAAGGGCAATTACTGTAATACCGGTGGTACCACCTCCAATATCAATGATCATATTTCCTACAGGCTCTTCCACATCAATGCCAATACCCAGCGCAGCAGCCATGGGTTCATGGATCATGTATACTTCTTTGGCTCCTGCCTGCTCGGCACTATCACGAACGGCACGTTTTTCTACCTCGGTAATAGAGGAAGGGATACAAATCACCATTCTCCAACTGGGTGGAAAAAGGGGTTTTTTGGGGTAGATCATCTTGATCAACTCCCTGATCATCAACTCGGCAGCGTTAAAATCGGCAATTACACCGTCTTTCAGCGGACGAACCGTACGAATACTTTCATGGGTTTTCTCGTGCATCATGAGGGCTTTCTTACCTACGGCAAGTACTTCCTTCATATTGTTACGGTTCAGGGCCACGATCGATGGCTCATTTACCACTACTTCATCATTATGGATAATGAGGGTATTGGCGGTACCCAGATCCATGGCTATTTCCTGCGTAAAAAAGTTGAATAATCCCATTGTATAGAAAAAGTTCTTATTTGTTCGTCAATGATTGCAAAGGTGGATGAAATTACTTGAAATAACAAAGCCTAAAATACTGATTTTTCCTGAGGTTAGAGGTGAAAGGTGAATGGTGAAAAGTGAAACGATTTTTTTGATGTTTTATCAGCTGATGTATAAACTTTCACTTTTCACTTTTACCTTTTCACTTTTCATCAAACTCAAACCCAATATCCCTCCGAAAATACATTCCTTCAAACGATATTTCTTTCAATTTATTTTTTGATTTGTTCACCGCATCCGCAATATTATTTCCGTACGCGGTTACTGCTAAAACCCTGCCACCATTTGTTAAAACATTGTTTTCGTTTTGTGTTGTACCTGCATGAAATACAATCACATCTTTTGATGATGAAGCGTTTTCCAGTCCATGAATGATTTTATTCTTTTCATAATCGCCCGGATAACCGCCACTTACTGCCATTACTGTTGCACAGTATCTTTCATCATAAGCAATGTTAGCATCAGCGAGTGTACCGTTATCCATCGCAGCAAATAAAGCAACCAGATCAGTTTGTAAACGTGGCATTACCACTTCTGTTTCAGGATCTCCCATTCTGCAATTGTATTCAATCACAAAGGGTTCACCATTTACATTCATCAGTCCGAAGAAAATAAAACCATGATAGATGAGTTCTTCCTGTTCCAATCCTTTCACTGTTGGTGCAATAATGCGTTCTTCTACTTTGCGCATAAATACATCATCCATAAAAGGTACAGGGCTTACACAGCCCATACCACCTGTGTTTAAGCCGGTATCACCTTCACCAATTCTTTTATAATCTTTTGCATGACCAATGATTTGATAGTCTGATCCATTGGTTAAAACAAATACGCTTACTTCAATACCTTTTAAGAATTCTTCAATCACCACTTTACTACTGGCATCGCCGAATTGTTTATGAAGAATCATTTCTTCAAATGTTTGTAATGCTTCCTCATGTGTTGTAGCAATCACCACACCTTTACCGGCAGCAAGTCCATCGGCTTTTAATACAATAGGTAAACTGTGTGATGCGATGTGTTTTTTTCCTTCTTCAAAATTGTCTGCAGTAAACTCAGCATATCCTGCCGTTGGTATCTGGTGACGCTGCATAAATTTTTTACTGAATGCTTTACTGCCCTCTAATTGTGCAGCTTTTGCAGAAGGTCCTACTACCACAATTCTTTGTAGTGTAGGATCTTTTTCAAAAAAATCATACACACCTTTCACCAAGGGTTCTTCCGGTCCTACCACCAGCATATCGATTTTGTTTTCAATACAAGCTTGTTTGATGGCTTCGAAATCCGTAACAGAGATAGACAAATTAGTGCCAAACTGAGAGGTGCCGGCATTACCGGGTGCAATAAAAAGGGCATCACAATGATGGCTCTGCGACATTTTCCATGCCAGTGCATGTTCTCTCCCACCGGCTCCTAAGAGTAAAATATTCATAATGATTGCTTGGAGTGGCGAAAGTAAGTTGCCTGAAACGAAAAAGAGCAACCTTGGGCTGCTCTTTTTCATGATGTATACAAGTTGTTGACTCCTTATTCTGCCGATTCTACATAGCTTTTCTCAGGAAGTCTTTTGGCCACCAATAAATACAATACGAAAAAGGCAGCGAGAATACCGATGAATAACCAGAAATAGCTGGCTCCGGTAAATTTTGAGAAGAAGCCGCCATCTGCGATACTGCCATTCACCAGACTAACAAACAGGTTTCCGGCTGAAATACCTAGTAAATAGAGTGCAGACATGGTGCTTTTCATAGATTTGGGTGATTGTGTGTAAGCATATTCCAAACAAGTAATCGATACCAATATTTCCGCCACGGCTAAAATAAAGTAAGCCAACACCTGCCACCAAACGGTTGGCTTTCCTCCTGCATCAATTCCTTCTTGTATAAGAGCTATGATGACGAAAGAAACACCTGTTAAGAATAAACCCGCACCAATCTTTCTCAACGGTGTTACTTTGATGCCCATTTTTTCCACCAAAGGAAATATCACATAAGTACAAACCGGAATCATACTCACCAAAAACAATGGATTGAAGGTTTGAATTTGCTCCGGTAATAATTCGTACCCGAATAAATTTCTATCTAGCTTAGTGGCCTGTAATACCCATTCCGACAAGTTTTGATCCCATAATGCCCAAAAGACAGGGGTGAAGGCAAATACCATCAGGATACGATACACTGCCTGAACGCCATCAATTGCTTCTGCAGAATATTTTTTGCCTACCACTTCCCAAACTGTTTGTCCATTTCTATTGCTGAACAATTGTTTGATGGCATAGGCAGAAATACCCATGAAATTTTCTTTTTTAATACCGGTAGGGGGCACACGCACATATTTTTTTCTTCCTAGCCAAAAAATGATGGTAGCCAAACACATTAAAACTCCGGGAATACCAAAAGCAAGTTCAGGACCGTATTTGTTATAAACGATGGGTATTAGTAGCGTTGATAACACCGAGCCTGTATTGATACTAAAATAAAACCAGCCATACACTTTTGACATGAGATGTTGGTTTGAAGTATCAAATTGATCACCCACATTTGCTGAAACACAGGATTTAATTCCACCTGCCGCAACGGCAATAACGATTAATCCTACCGTAAACATGGATAGATTACCCGTAGACAATGCCAATACCACATTGCCTATTGCATATAAAATGGAGACATACAGAATGACTTTATACTTTCCGAAAAACCAATCGGCCAGAATACCTCCCACCAATGGCATGAAATAAGCGAAAGTAACGAAGAGATGTACCAGTTCATTGGCGCGTGCTTCCGCCATATTTTGTAAAGCAGGATTTGCTGCCGGATTGAAGAACTGAGCCACCAAAAAAGTGCTCATGATGGAACGAATTCCATAAAAACTAAAACGTTCTGCCGCCTCATTACCGATGATATAAGGGACCGATTTGGGCATTTTCCCTTTCTTTGAATCGTTTTGTATATCGGACATAAATCGTATTTTGAAATTTAAAAGTATCGGAAACTATCGGTAAAGATTCATGTGTTTACCGAAAAATTGCTTGCTTCATCTAAAAACCAACTCATGTCTCAACCCCAAAAATCATTCAAACCCTTTGTTTCTCCTGAAACAAACATGAAAGAACTCACCGTGAAATCGATTCTCGTGGGTAGTCTTTTTGGTGTCATCTTTGGTGCTGCTACTGTTTACCTGGCTTTAAAAGCAGGTCTTACCGTATCCGCCTCTATTCCCATTGCAGTAATCGCTATTACATTGGGTAGAAAGTTTTTAAAGACAACCATTCTTGAGAACAATATCATTCAAACCACCGGTTCTGCGGGAGAGAGTATTGCTGCGGGTGTAGCATTTACATTACCCGGATTTTTATTTCTTTCATCACCCAGCAGTGCGGAGTATTTTAATTATCTCACCATTTTGATACTTGCCATCGTTGGAGGTTTATTAGGAACGCTTTTAATGGTACCCTTACGCAAGGCTTTAATTGTAAATGAGCACGATAATTTACCCTATCCCGAAGGAACAGCTTGTGGCGATGTATTAAAAGCAGGTGAGCGTGGTGGCGATTTTGCTAAAACCGCTTTCTGGGGTTTGGGAGTGGCATTTGTATATGCCATTTTGCAAAAAGTGATGCATGTCATTGCAGAAACGCCTCATTATGCGACTCAACAAATCAACAAATTTTTTCCGTCAGCAAGAGTCAGTGGTGAGATTACACCTGAATACTTAGGTGTTGGTTATATCATTGGACCAAAGATTGCCGGTGTATTGGTGGCAGGTAGTGTATTGAGTTGGATGGTATTCATCCCTTTATTATCAACCCTTGTACCTCCTGATGTAATCGCTATTCAATTGGTGAAATTGGGTTACTTGTCTGATATTGCCAATGCCGGTGGCAAAGGAGGATGGGATCCTGTAACACATACTTTCAATGATTATTCTGCAGCTATCTACTATGCCTATGTTCGTCAAGTGGGTGCGGGTACTGTGGCTGCCGGTGGTATCATTACTTTAGTGAAAACCATTCCTACCATTGTCAAATCTGTTAAAGGGAGCATGGCTTCTCTGCGTGGCGGATCATCAGCCGCCGAGAGTTCAGTATCCAGAACAGATAAAGACCTTAGTTTGAAAGTGGTAGGCTTGGGTAGTTTAGCATTGATCGCTATCATCTCTGTCATTCCAAGTTTACCGGGCGATGGATTCCTGCAAAAAGTATTGATTGGTATTCTGGTGGTATTGTTTGGTGCATTATTCGTAACAGTTTCATCACGTATTGTTGGATTGATTGGATCTTCGAATAATCCGATCAGTGGTATGACCATCGCAACGGTAATGGGAACTAGTTTGATCTTCCTGAGTTTGGGTTGGTCCGGACAAGCATACGAACCATTGGTATTAGTGGTAGGAGGTATGATCTGTATAGCTGCTGCTAATGCGGGTGCTACTTCTCAAGATCTGAAGAGTGGCTATATAGTGGGAGCAACACCACGTAATCAACAGATTGCATTATTTGTGGGCGCCATTGTTTCTTCAATTGTAATCGGTATCACTGTTAAGTTTTTGGATAAACCTACCACCGAAATGCTACAACAAGGTGTACAACATGCCATTGGTACTGAAAAATATCCTGCTCCACAAGCTACTTTGATGGCTACACTCATCAAAGGAATTCTTTCTCAGAATTTAGATTGGCAGTATGTGATTGTAGGGATGTTCTTGGCAGTGGTGATGGAACTCTGTGGTATCAAATCACTCAGCTTTGCTATTGGTGTGTATCTGCCATTAGCGACTACACTCCCAATCTTTATTGGTGGTGCGGTACGTGGATTGGTAGAAGGTCGTCAGAAAAAAGAGAAAAAAGAAGTGAGCGCTGAAGAAGAGGAACTCAGTAAGGGTAGTTTGTTTGCAACCGGACTGGTAGCTGGTGGTGCTGTGGCAGGGGTGGTGATTGCATTCATTACGGGAACCTCCGGAGGAGAACAATTCTTGAGGAACATCAGTATGGAACATGGACTGGTAGAACTGTTATCCGAAAATGGATACTTCCTATTAGGTACTTTGTTCTTTGCTTTAATGGGACTTATATTATACAGGGTGGCTATGAAGAAAACGGAGTAGCTAGCTTAGAACGCATGTTTTATTGCCACTGAAGACACTGAAGGGCACAGAAAGGTTTCTGTGTTCCTCTGTGCCCTCAGTGGCAATTTTTTTCTCCAGAACAATTTAAACTTCCAACCCATTCACCCGTCAAAACACAAAAGAAAAACCATGTGGCTGAAACGATCGATTGCAGTTTTCTCATTGATAGCATCCACAGCATTCATTCCTGTAGATCCTTATTCTTCTACCATTCGAATGCCTTATCAGCAGGCAGGTCTCTCCAAAGAACAAGCGGCAGCTCATTTATTGAATCGATTTAGTTTCGGCATACAACCCGGACAAATCGATGAGGTAGTAAAGATGGGTCTAGAAAACTGGTTACAACAACAGCTTGAAGCTTCTTTACCTGACACAGAACTGGATAAACGTTTGGCAGGTTTTGATGCCTTGAAGATGAATAATGAAGAGATTGTAAATCATTATTTAACTCCTGCGCAGATCATACGCTTGGGTATTCAGCAAAAGATTATTCGTAATGATTCACTCAGTAATACCGACCGTGAAAAATACAGACAAGAGTTAGCAAAAGTGATGAGAGCATCCGGAGTAAAACCGGTACAAGAGTTGCATCGTCAATTGGTAAACCAGAAAGTTCTTCGTGCGGTATATAGCAATAATCAATTGAAAGAAGTGTTGACAGATTTCTGGTTCAATCATTTCAATGTATCGTTAACCAAAGGACAATCGCAGCAATATGTAATGAGTTATGAGCGCGATGCCATCAGACCCCATGTATTCGGGAACTTTAAAAATATGTTATTGGCAACAGCCAAGCACCCTGCGATGCTGGAGTATCTCGATAATGCATTGAGTGTAAGCAATGACAATGAGCGTGCACGCAAACAACAAAACAATGCCATGCTGCGTGCTGCAAGAGAAAGAGCAGAAGCCAGATTGAATGATACAACCATGCAAGGGAATGCTTTATTACAACAAGCTGTTGCTGCAAGAAGAACACAAGGCTTGAATGAAAATTATGCGCGAGAAGTCATGGAGTTGCATACTATGGGTGTAGATGGTGGTTATACACAGAAAGATGTAACAGAAGTAGCACGAGCATTAACAGGCTGGTCTGTACGACCCATGTTTAAGAATGGTCCGGCGATGCGGTTGATTGAAAATCTTGATGAAGTACAACTGAAAAGAAGGGGACTGATCATAGATGGAGATTTTTTATTTCGTGGCGATAAACACGATGAAAGTGAAAAAATCATTCTTGGTAAAAAATACAGCGGAACAGATGGGTATGAAGAAGGCGTAGCAGTATTGAATATGTTGGCATCCCATGTCTCTACAGCTAAATTCATTGCAACAAAAATGGCGATACGTTTTGTATCGGATGAACCTTCTCAGGCATTAATTAAAGCGTTGACAAATACTTATCAGCAAACAGATGGAAATATCAAAGCCATGATCATTGCCATGGTGAATCATCCGGATTTCTGGTCAAAGAAAGCATTACGTGAAAAAATTAAATCTCCTTTTGAATTCGCTATCAGTGCACTGCGGGCTACAAAAGCGCAAGTCATGCAACCTTTTCAGGTATTTAATTGGTGTAGTAAAATGGGACAAAGGGTTTACTATTATCAGGCACCAACCGGTTTTCCCGATCGCGCTAACTTTTGGATCAATAGTGGAGCGCTCTTGAATCGAATGAACTTTGGATTGGCATTGGCCACACAGAAAATTCCGGGTGTTCGGGTGAATCTGTTGGCATTAAACAATCATCACGAACCGGAAAGTGCTGATGAAGCGCTGCGTGCATTTAGTAAGATTTTATTGCCGGAGAGAGATAATGAAGAAAATATTAAAAGACTAACAGCCATGGTACGTGATGCAAATGTGGAACAAAAAATAGCTGCTGCTGCCGCTAAGACAAAGAATAATACAGATGAGGAAGACGAAGAAGAAACAAGAGGACAAATGACAGGAGACAAGGAAGATTACAAGAAAGAAATAACAAGTATGGCACAAGTGGTGGGGATCATTATTGGTTCTCCGGAGTTTCAGAGGAAATGAGGAGAAGACGTGAAAAGTGAAACGAACAGTTAATAGTATTTGTACTTGTAGCTTGAGGCATGCAGCTTGAAGCTAAAAACTTACAACTCAAAAAACTAAACAAATGATTCATCGCAGGGTATTTATGAAATCAGGCGCTATGGCCTTGTTCGCAGCAGGGTTTGGCGGGGTTCCTAACTTTATTGCACGTGCAGCAGAGAGTAGCAAGATCATTCCACCCTATAAAAGAAATAAAGTGCTGGTCTGTATTTTTCAAAGAGGAGCCATGGATGGATTGATGGCGGTGAGTCCGTTTGCTGACCCGAATTTGAAAACACTGCGTCCTACTTTGTATATGAGTCCGGCACAAACACAGGGGGGTATGCTGGATTTGGATGGACAATTTGCATTGCATCCATCACTTCAAAGTTTGTCTTCTTATTTTATAGAGGGACGAATGGGTATTGTGCATGGTGTAGGTAGTCCGAACAACACACGTAGTCATTTTGATGCGCAGGATTTCATGGAGAGTGGAACACCTTTCAATAAAGGTACTACGAGTGGTTGGTTGAATAGAGCCATTGGGTTGACCGGACATGAAGCAACACCCTTTAGTGCTGTAAGTATCACAAATGCATTACCACGTAGTTTGTATGGTGATAAAGAGGCTTTGGCCATTAGTAATCTTCAGGACTTTGCCATACAAATGCAAGGCAATCCCATGGCTGGTAATATGGCCGCCAAATCATTTGAGTCTTTGTATGATCAAACCAGTAATCAGTTATTGAATAAAACAGGCAAAGAGAGTTTTGAAGCGATGCGGATTTTGAAATCTACTGATATTAAAAATTATCAGCCTGCCAATGGTGCAGTATATCCCAATTCGCCATTGGGAAATTCTTTGAAACAGATTGCAACATTAATTAAAATGGATGTAGGCATGGAAGTGGCGTTTGCAGAAAGTGGTGGATGGGATACGCATTTCAATCAAGGAACTGTAAATGGTGCATTTGCTCGTAACCTGCGTGATTTCAGTGATAGTATTGCAGCTTTTTGGAAAGATGTGGGAACTTATCAGGATGATGTTACTGTGATGACCATGACAGAATTTGGCCGAACGGCACATCAAAATGGGACCGGTGGAACAGATCATGGAAGAGCCAGTTGTTTATTTGTTTTGGGTAATGATATTGCAGGAGGTAAAGTGTATCATCAAATAAAATCATTAGCGAAATCTGATTTGGAAGACGGACGCGACCTGCCTGTATCAACAGATTTTAGAGCAGTATTCAGTGATGTGGCGATGGGACATCTGAAATTGAAGCAAACAAAAGGCTTATTCCCCGGATGGGATGGTAAAGCATTGAATCTAATCAAGGGATAATTGATGCATCAACAATCATCGTTGAAAACGGTATAAAATTATTCCTTCTTTATTGATATAAACGATATCATTTCCCATTTCCATCATGGCCAATCCATTGTTAAAACTGCCCATGCGATCGAATTGAGGTGCTATGATCCATTCTCCTTTTTTATTGATAAAGCCCCAACTTTTATAATCTTTTTGAACGGCGACAAGACCTTCACTAAAGTTTCCGGCATTGGTATATGTAGGCGGAATGATCCATTGTCCGCTTAAGTCTACAAATCCCCATTTGTTGCTGGTATCACGAGCAGCAGACACACTATCCGCAAAACCATTCATGCGTGTGAAGGAAGTTTTGATATTTGTTTTGTTTTTGATAGTTATGATCTCCCACTTATCAGTCATATTTTGCTGTGTACAAACAACACCTGCAAAAACAGAACTGATATTATAGTAAATAGGTTGCAATACAAATTTTCCGGAGCTGTCAATCAATCCCCACAAATTATTTTTTAGTGATGCAGGTGCAAGCCCTTCTGAAAAATTATGACATTGTGAAAATTGCGGCTGAATAATGAATACAGCTTTCTTATTAATGTATCCCCATTTCCCATTCTTTTGTACACGAGCTTTACCTTCTGTAAATTGATCGGCTGCATTGAATTGAGGGGTAATAATCCATTTTCCTTTTTCATTGATGAACCCATATTGAGCAGATACAATATAATTCCCGATCGCAGCTACTGCCATGCTGTCTTTAAATGCACTTGCAAAAATAAACTGAGGAGGTATTACGGTTCTTCCATTGCTTTTATGAAGAAAACCAAATCGATTTTTCTCAATAAAAGGAATGAGGCTTTGCGCTTGTAAGCAAGAGCAAATGATTATGGAGAATACAATCAGGAAGTATATTTTTCTCATCCGAATAAAGATAAGTTATAATCTCCCGTTCTTAATCTCATCTACCACACCAGGATCAAGCAGTGTAGATGTATCACCCAGATTTTCTGTTTCTCCTTCTGCGATCTTTCGAAGAATTCTTCGCATGATCTTACCGCTTCTTGTTTTGGGTAGTCCGCTTACAAATTGAATTTTATCAGGTTTCGCAATGGCGCCAATAATTCGAGTCACTGTTTGCAGAATATCTTTTCTCACCAGATCTCCCGTACCATGTGTATCCTGTGCATGCGATCCTTGATAAATCACATAAGCATAAATGCCTTGCCCCTTGATATCATGCGGATAACCCACTACAGCGCTTTCCACCACACCTGCATGCATATTGATGGCATTTTCCACTTCAGCAGTACCAATTCGGTGTCCGCTAACATTCAACACATCATCTACACGGCCGGTAATACGGAAGAAACCGTCTTTATTCTTTAAAGCACCATCACCGGTGAAATACATGTTTTTATAAGTAGCGAAATAGTTTGTTCTACATCTTTCATGATCACCATAAGTGGTTCTTAAAATAGATGGCCAAGGTGCTTTGATACAGAGATTGCCTGAAATGGTTTCTTCCCCTTCTTGTATGATCTCTTTTCCATTTTCATCTACCAATACCATTTGCAGACCCGGCATTGGAAGTGTCGCCCATCCGGGTTTGGCGGGAGTAATGCCTGCCAGATTGGAAATGAGACATCCACCTGTTTCTGTTTGCCACCAGGTATCAACGATCGGACATTTTTTCTTGCCTACATGTTCATCATACCAATGCCATGCTTCTTCATTGATGGGTTCACCCACTGTTCCCAATACTTTAAGGGAGGAAAGATTTTTTCCTTGTAAAGGACCTAAACCAAATCCCATCAAGCTACGAATAGCGGTAGGGGCTGTATATAAAATGTTGACTTTGTATTTGTCTACAATATCCCAAAATCTGCCAGCATCTGGCCAAGTAGGAACACCTTCAAATAGTAATGATGTAGCACCGGCACTTAGTGGTCCATACACGATATAACTATGTCCGGTGATCCAGCCAATATCTGCTGTACAGAAATGTACTTGTCCGGGTTCGTATTGAAATACATTTACAAAAGTGTAATTGGTATAGATCATGTATCCGGCTACAGTATGTACCACTCCTTTGGGTTTTCCTGTAGAACCGGATGTATAGAGGATAAACAATGGATCTTCTGCATCCATTGCTTCTGCTTCAATAAAAGTGATGCCTTTTTCTTCCACTTGTTTCATCTCATCTTCCCACCACACATCTCTTCCTTTGATCATGGATACGGGTGTGCGTGTGCGTGTGGCAACAATAACACGTTTCACAGTCTTGTTTCCAATCAATGCATCATCAATGACACTCTTCAAAGGAATATCTTTCGCACCTCTGTAAGCGCCATCACAGGTAACGATGAATTCAGCCTTGGCATCTTCTAATCTGTCAGCAATACTTTGTGCAGAGAAACCGCCAAACACAACGGAATGTATGGCGCCAATTCTGGCACAAGCCAAAACTGCAATAGCGAGTTCAGGGATCATACCCATATATATACAAACACGATCTCCTTTTTTTACGCCATTGTTTTTAAGTACATGTGCAAATTGGCACACTTTCTCATGCAACTTTTTATAGGTAAGTATGCGATGATTCTCATCAGGGGCATTGGGTTCCCAAATAATGGCAGGGTGATTGCCTTTGGTGGCAAGATGTCTATCTAAACAATTCTCCGTAATATTTAATTTTCCTCCTTTGAACCATTCTACCTTGGGTTCTGTAAAATTCCATTCCAGAACTTTATCCCATTTTTTCTTCCAGGTAAAATGCTCGGCAATTGCACTCCAAAATGCTTCAGGATCTTGTATGCTTTTCTGATACGCTTCCTGATAGGCTTCAAAATTTTTGATCTGATAGGGATAAGACATTCCAACAATTTTTGAGCTATAAATATACTGTATGCTGCTACTTTAAATGTGAATGTTTTTGATAAATAGAGGAGCAAAAAAATCCCGACCAGTTGTATGGGTCGGGATTCCTTGATTCGAAAGCTAATTTATTTTACGTATTTCAAAATATCATCACTATCGGGAGTTACTTTGCTTGGAAAATAAGCGATCATCTTTCCATTTTCATCCAATAAAAATTTATTGAAATTCCATTTGATATCAGCATCCAGTACACCATTCTTTGCTTTACTAGTTAGCCACTGATAAATAGGTGCCATATCTTCTCCTTTCACACTCACTTTACTAGCCAATGGAAATTTAACACCAAAGCGAGCTTTACAAAAGTCTTGAATTTCTCCATCGCTACCGGGTTCTTGTCCACCAAAGTTGTTAGCAGGAAAACCAACGATTACCAGTTTGTCTTTATATTGATCATACACTTTTTGCAAAGCTTCATATTGAGGTGTGTAGCCACATTTAGATGCGGTATTAACTACAAGTATCTTTTTCCCTTTGAATTTCGCAAAATCGATAGTGCCGCCTTCAATGGATTTTACCTTAAAAGAGTGAATACTGCCATTATCGGGTAAAGTGAAGGCAGACATCATAACCACTGCTACTAATGTGAGAATGTATTTCATACAATAGATTTTTTCCAAAATAACACTTAAATAAGGGAATTGTTATAGCATTTCTGTGAATGGATGAAAATAATACACTACAATGTATATGCGGCAGCGGCAATACTAAGTCTGCAATTGGGTATCGACATCAATGTTTGTCCGCAGGCTTCCAAAGTAGCACCTGTTGTTATAACATCATCAACAAGTAAAACATGCCGATTCATCAATTGATCGGGTTCTGTTACCTGAAATACAGCTTCCATGTTTTGCCATCTGGATAATCGGTTTCGGGTAGTTTGACTATCTGTAAACTTTTTCCGGTGAATTACTTTTGAATTCAAAGGTTTGGACCAGACCTCCCTGATACCCTCACAAATCACTTCGGCCTGGTTATATCCCCTTTTGAATTGTTTTTTAGGATTTAAAGGGAGCGGTACAAGTATATCTACGTCGGCAAAGCGAGGCTCGGATTTCAGGGCATACCCCATCATTCTGCCCAAAAAGAGTCCGGCTTGCTTATTTTGATGGTATTTGAGCTGAACCATCAGCTCCTGCACCAATGACTGCTTGGTAAAATAGTACAAGGCGGCGGCGTTTTCCACCCTAATCCTCCCAAAAAAGGCTTTTTCAACCGGATTATCGGGTTGGCGAAAGAACCCAGTTTCCGGTAGCTGATGTATACAGCGGCTGCAAATCTGTTGGTGCAGACTCAAATAGTCGCTTCCGCAGCCCATACAGTAATGCGGATAGATGAGTTGTAAAAGGGATTTTGCTATGAATATCATGCTTCGAAACTAGATGCTTCGGGGCAAGTATTTACCGCAGAAATGGTGGAAGTGAAAAGTGAAAGGTGAAAAGCTTACTTCCGTTTCACTTTTCACCTTTCACTTTTCACTTAAAAAAGTTGCTGATACACTTCATCCACCCGACTCAATGCAATTACCTGAATCTTGTAAGCTTGTGGGTTGAAACTTTTCTTATTGTATTTGGAGACAAATATTTTTTCGAATCCGAGTTTCTCTGCTTCCGCAATACGTTGTTCTATTTTATTAACGGCTCTAATCTCTCCATTTAATCCTACCTCACCTGCGAAACATACATGAGGGGGAAGTGGAACATCTTCATAGGAAGAGAGTAAAGCACAGATCACTGCGAGATCAATGGAAGGGTCTTCTACTTTAATTCCACCTGCAATATTTACAAAAACATCTTTCATCCCAAATTGAAAACCTCCACGTTTTTCGAGAACTGCCAATAACAATTGTAATCTTCTGGTATCAAAACCGGTGACTGTACGTTGAGGTGTTCCATACACACTTTGCGTGACCAATGCTTGTACTTCAATCAATAAAGGGCGCATACCTTCGAGTGTAGCAGCAATACCACTACCACTCAATTGATCTTCTCTTTGTGCAATTAAAATTTCTGATGGATTGGCTACTACCCGCATGCCATCACCTGTCATTTCATAAATGCCTAACTCGGCAGTACTACCAAAACGGTTCTTCAAAGTTCTGAGGATTCTATACGCATAATGACGATCACCCTCGAACTGCAAAACCGTGTCTACCATGTGTTCCAGCACTTTCGGACCGGCAATAGCGCCATCTTTGGTGATATGTCCGATCAAGAAAACTGGGGTATTGGTTTCTTTTGCAAAACGTTGAAATTCGGCAGCACATTCCCGGATCTGTGAAACTGTACCGGCAGAAGAATCGATCAGGTTGGATTGTAAAGTTTGAATAGAGTCAACAATGACCAATTGAGGTTTCAGCTTTTTAATTTCCTGAAAAATGGTTTGTGTAGATGTTTCTGTAAGCAGGTAAAAATTTTCATTCTGGATCTTTAATCGATCTGCCCGCATTTTAATTTGTTGTTCACTTTCTTCCCCACTGATATACAAAACCCTTAGTTGATTAAGTAGTAATCCGTTTTGTAAAAACAAAGTACTCTTACCAATACCCGGTTCACCCGCTACCAAAACAATACTTCCCGGAACAATGCCTCCCCCTAGTACTCGATCTAATTCCGGATCCTGACTTTTGATTCTTTTTTCTTCTGTTGTCTGAACCTCGTTTAAGGAAATTGTTTTTGTTTTTCTTTTTTCTTCTTTGTAATCATCCCATTTTTCTTCCTTCACATTTCCTTTATCCAATATTTCTTCGGTGAAAGTATTCCATTGAGAACAAGCCGGACATTTTCCAATCCACTTCGCACTTTCATAACCACAATTGCTACAGAAAAAAGCTGTTTTAATCTTACTCATTGGTTAAAGGTACTGTTGAAATGATGAGTTCTTTTCAGTAAAAAAACGCGCGGAAAAAAATGATGAAATCTTGTGTAAAATCAACAGTTTTTCGAATCAAAAATTTGTCATTCATGAAAATAGAAAAACGCTGAAACGCAGCACTGACGGGCATGTAAAAGGGCCAACATTGCTGTTGACCCTGTTTACTTACTAACCCATTAAATTCTACCACTAAGTTACAAAACCGAGGCACATGGCAAAATAATTTTTGGGTTCTGTGAATAATTTTTTGAACCCGAAAAATTTCGTAGATGACCTTAACAGTTTGTTAATCAAACTGGTTACAGCCATTTTGTCGAAGTGGGGAAAAATGTCATTTTTTTTGGTGCTTTTTGTCAGAAATCAGTGATTTTAAGGTGCCAAATACCCATTTTTGGGTTTGGTAGGCATTTTGCAGCAGTCTCCGAAACAAGTCGTATGAACTCAATCTTATTATTGTCTTTATTATTTGTCGGAATCAGCTTTCTGGTTTCGATGCGCTTAAAGTCGAAATTTACCCATTATAGCCACCTGCCCATCACCAATGGCATGAGTGGTCAGGAAGTGGCTGAACAAATGCTCCGTGACAACGGAATATATGATGTAAAAGTAATATCTGTTGAGGGTTTCCTTACAGACCACTATAATCCCATGAATAAAACCGTGAACCTGAGTCCGGAAGTGTATAGTGGAACAAGTATTGCATCCGCGGCTGTGGCTGCCCATGAATGTGGTCATGCCGTTCAACACGCTACGGCTTATAACTGGCTGATGTTGAGAAGCCGATTGGTACCTTTTGTTCAATTCAGTAGCTCAATCGTTCAGTGGGTGTTATTGGCAGGTATTGTGTTGATCAATACATTCCCGATGTTATTATTAGGAGGTATCATTTTATTTGCCCTCACCACGCTTTTCTCAGTCATTACATTACCTGTAGAATTTGATGCCAGCAACCGTGCATTGGCTTGGTTAGAAAACAAACGTGTATTGGTAGGTAAAGAACAGGAAGGAGCAAAGGATGCGTTGAAATGGGCAGCGATGACTTATGTAGTAGCAGCACTTGCTTCAGTAGCTACGCTGATTCAATATGTGTTGATCTTTTTGAATGGATCGAGAAATGATGATTAGTTTGTAGACCATGGTCCATAGTCCATGGACCATGGTCTATCAACTAAAATTTAATTTCCTCCTCTCTTTCATCAAAGAATCTAAACTCAGTAAGGTGATAATTGGTATTGGCTTGTGCCTTTACTTTCACTTTGTGTTTCTTTCTCCATTTCTTGATGATAGAAGAGAATAAACCTTTTGTAAGATAAGAATGAACAATCGGATGTACAACGATGGTAAGATTCTTATGTGAGTGTGTAACGAGATAATGTAATTTCTTTTCGATCTCATCCTCCAACAATAATGTAGAAGTGATTTTTCCTGTTCCATTACAAGCAGGACAACTCTCCGCCGTATTGATATTCACTTCCGGACGCATACGTTGACGCGTGATCTGAAGTAGTCCGAATTTTGAAATTGGAAGAACAGAATGTTTGGCTCTATCGGCTTTCATGAATTGCTCCATGGCTTCCTGAACCTTTCTTTTGTTATCAGGCAACTTCATATCAATGAAGTCAACAACGATGATACCACCAATATCTCGTAGACGTAACTGACGGGCAATTTCTTCTGCAGCTTCAAGATTGGTTTCCAGTGCGTTTTCTTCTTGGTTATTACTTACGCTTTTATAACCACTGTTCACATCAACGACATGCAGGGCTTCCGTATGTTCAATGATGAGATAAGCACCACTTGGTAAGTTCACTGTTTTTCCAAATGATGATTTTACTTGCTTGGTTACACCATACTGATCAAAAATGGGAAGTCCATTATGATAGAATGAAACAATATCCGTTTTATCAGGTGCAATACGTTGGATATAGGATTGCGTTACCTGAAATAAATTCTTATCATTTACAACAATGCGATTGAAATCTGCACTCAGCAGATCTCTCAGTATACTGGTTGTTTTTGTTTCTTCACTCAGAATCCTGACTGGTGCAACAGCACCTTTTAAGTTATGCTGAATGGTTTTCCAGGTTTCTACCAATGACAACATATCCTGATGCAATTCTGCTGTACTTTTTCCTTCAGCTGCAGTACGAACAATCACACCAAAATTTTTCGGACGAATTGCTTCAACGATTTTGTGTAAACGTTTACGTTCATCGGAAGAATGTATTTTTTTGGATACAGCAACAATCTCATTGAAAGGCGTTACTACTACAAATCTTCCGGGTAACGATATCTCACAACTCAAACGAGGTCCTTTTGCAGCAATTGGTTCTTTTAAGATTTGAACGAGTACATGTGGTTTACCATTCAGTACTTCATTGATCTTTCCTGTTTTTAGAATCTCAGGTTCTGCTTGCAATTTCGCAAAATCAAAAGGTTGATCTCCTTTATCCGTCATCGCTATTTGCGTAAACTTGATAATAGAGCGAGCATAAGGACTCAGATCGGTATAATGTAGAAAGGCATCTTTTTCAAACCCCACATCTACGAACGCGGCATTGAGTCCGGGTATCAGTTTTTTGACTTTACCCAGATAAAGGTCACCCACTGCGAAGTTGGCGTCCGTTTTTTCGTTGTGCAGCTCCACCAATTTTTTATCTTCCAACAATGCTATTTCTACACCTGTTGGAGCAGCATTAATAATTAATTCTTTGTTCACAAAGTGCAACTTTTAAATACAAAATCACATACCGGTATTCGGTAGATCAACATCCACAACATCCGTTGAGGCAGCCTAGGAAGGAAAAGGTAAAGTTGCGAAAAGGAGGAAGGTAAGGCTGCTTCCAGATAAGTGTTAAACGGGTTTAATCAGGCCGTAGCAAGATTAAACCCGTTTAGTATCATGATCGGTAATCCGAAGAATTACTTATTCTTCTTCTTATGACGATTCTTTCTCAGACGCTTTTTACGTTTGTGTGTAGCGATCTTATGACGCTTTCTCTTCTTACCACAAGGCATACCAAAGTAATTTTATACAGTTAAAAAATAAATTTATCGTTTCAGCTCGGCGATTCTTTTTTCCAGTGCTTGTTTAGCTTCCGGTATCGCCACTCTTTTCTTTGCTTCCTCATACCATTTGATCGCATTGGCTTTCTCATTATGGATATCATAAGATTCAGCCAGATTGAAAATGGCATCCAGATTTTCCGGATCAACTTTCAACACATTCAAAAAGCGTTCAATGGCTTTATCATATTGACCACTTTTCTTACTACCCAATCCGAGCATCATTTGTCCGAATACATTTCCCGGATTTTTCTCTACTACTTCCCTGATCTTTAAAATACCCTGCATTGGGTTATCTGAAATGTTTCCGAAAAGATAGCAAGCGCCCAATCCGATTTTACTCGAATCATTCGCCGGATTAATGCTTAATGCCTGATCAAAAAGAACTTTTGCTTGTGAGGCCAGCCAATTTTGCATGGCAGGCTCACCCTCTGTCATTAGGTTATCTAAAAACAGATGGGCGGCAAAGGTGAGGCTTTTTTCAGAATTTTCCAACTTAGCAGCTTCGCCGGTATACCAGGCATAGGGTTCAAAAATGCGGGCGGAATCAGCCCAGAAGCGAGCTAACTGATGATAAACATGGATTTTTTGTTCATTAATATCCCCTCTTACAACAGAATTTTCAAGGGCTCCTAAGCGAGCAACCTGCTCCGGAGTAATGCGCTCCTTTGCTTTTACTAAGAGGTCTTCAAACTTAATCGATTGGTTTACAGTACTATGGGGCGCTTCGCCTTCTTTATGGATATGTTTACCGGGGGAGACGGTTGGACTAAAAAAGTACAACAGAATAAATATAACCAAGCCTCCACCCGCTAACAGAAGTTGCTGTTTCTTCACTGATCGGAAATTTAGGCGAAGTTAGTCCGACTTCCGTTTGCTTTTCACTTCACTTACAAATTCTTTTGCCGGCTTAAAGGCAGGAATATAATGTTCAGGTATTTCTACTGCTACGTTTTTCTTGATGTTACGACCAATTTTGGCTGCACGCTTCTTGGTAATAAAGCTGCCAAAGCCACGGATATAAATATTTTGTCCGTTGGAAAGGCTTTCTTTTACCTCTTTGAACATGGTTTCTAGCGTCACCAGTACATCCACTTTCGGTATACCCGTTTTATCGGAAATCTGGTTGATGAGATCTGACTTTCTCATTTGTATAATGTTATTTTATGAATCAGATTTAAAGTACGACAAAAAAAATGGTATTTGCAAGAAAGATAGTGTAAATTTTATGTGCGTTACTGATTGATAGATAAATGATTCAAAGAGCATGCAATTGGTTAAGATTTGTTCATATTAAAAATATTGCTACAGTCTATCAACTTTATTACCAATCATGCGTTGTTTTGAGCATCTTTGTCTCTTCGGATGAAAAAGTCGTTTACTCAGATATTAATGGACTGGCACCGCTATCAAAATGATCGGGAAATGCCATGGAAAGGAGAAAAAAAGCCTTATAGGATCTGGTTGAGCGAGATCATTTTACAACAAACCCGTGTTGAGCAGGGAATGGGATATTATCATCGATTTATTGAACAATATCCTACCATTCAAGATCTTGCAAAAGCCCCCGACCAACAAGTATTCAAATTATGGGAGGGCTTGGGTTATTATAATAGATGCCGTAACCTACTATACACAGCCAGAGAAATTGTACACCAACGCAATGGACTTTTTCCAGATACTTATGAAGCATTGCTAGGGCTGAAAGGGGTGGGTCCTTATACAGCTGCTGCTATTGCATCTTTTGCTTATAATTTACCCTATGCGGTAGTAGACGGTAATGTGTTTCGTGTTTTAGCCCGTTACATGGGAGTTGATACCCCTACCGATAGCACAGAAGGGAAAAAAATATTTCATGACCTAGCTTACCAAATGCTAGACAAGAAAGAACCGGCTTTGTACAATCAAGCTATCATGGACTTTGGTGCCACCGTTTGTAAGCCCATGTCCCCTTTATGCGCTGCCTGTCCACTCCAAAATGGTTGTGCGGCATTGTCTACAGGTAAGGTAAATCAGCTTCCGGTTAAAGAGAAAACATTACAAAGAAGAACGAGGTACTTCAACTATTTTATCCTGGAATACCGGCAAAAAATTTGGGTTCAACAAAGAACTGCAAAAGATATCTGGCAACAGTTATTTGAGTTTTACTTGGTAGAAACCGAAAAACAGGTACGCTGGGATCATTCTTTGATTCAAAACTGGTTAAGGGATCAGTTGAATATTCATGAACCAGTAATAGGAAAGATAGCTGAGCCATTGGTACAGCGGTTAACCCATCAACAAATCAAAGGACAGTTTATACATCTGCAATTAAAGCAAAAACCTACTTCTTTAAAGGGTGGTGATTGGAAGACGATGACCCAAATCCAAGAACTGGCTTTTCCCAAATTGATCACATCCTACCTGCCTCAGTTAAAATCCTAATTTTTTGTGAGCTGTTCTTTTGTTGCTTAAAAAAAGTTATTTTTAAGAGTGATTAACCTGCGACGAACAAAAAATCAATCGTATGAGAGGTGTTAACAGAGTGATGCTCATTGGAAATCTCGGAAAAGACCCCGATGTACAACATTTAGAAGGCAATATTGCTGTTGCCAAATTCCCCCTAGCCACCACAGAAACCTATAAAGACCGCTCGGGGAAATTAATATCCCAAACAGAATGGCATACAGTTGTTTTGTGGCGTGGACTGGCAGAACTGGCACAAAAGTATTTGCACAAAGGGAGTTTGATCTATGTAGAAGGTCGTTTGCGGACCCGTAGTTGGGAAGACAAAGAAGGCAATAAAAAATTTGCTACGGAAGTTGTAGGTGATAACCTGATCATGCTTGATAAACGTGGTGACGGTTCCGGTGGACATGTTTCCGGAGAAGGTATTGATGGTTATACAGGCGATGATATGCCACCATTATCTGATCCCGGAGAATCATTGCCTTTCTGATAACCCTGCGCAATGTATTTTTGTGATGAAAAGAATGCACCTGTCATTCATTGTTAACTAAAAACACTTGTTTTGGATTATCACTCGGTATTGTATACCCAATTCTTATCGGCCATTCATCCACAAGGTACTACTGTGCTTGTGATGATACTGGTTGTGTTGCTTTTTCTTTCTTTCGTTTTGTCTGGATCTGAAGTGGCTTTCTTTTCACTCACCTACAAAGACATCAATAACCTAAAGTCTAAGCAGATACCCTCTTACAAAAGAATTGTAGATCTATTAGAGCAGCCCAAAACCTTATTGGCTTCTTTATTGATCGCTAATAGTTTCATCAATATATCCATTATCATTATTTCGAACCTGCTTATTGATAATATGTTCAACTTTGAACAGTTCAATGCAGTATGGGTAGAGTTTCTCATTAAAGTATTGGCTGTCTCTTTTTTATTGGTACTCTTTGGCGAAGTGATGCCGAAAGTGCTGGCTACACAAAACAATATTCGTTTTGCCAAAGACTTTGGAGCGGTGGTACAGGCTGTGGCATATACATTTGCCGGGATGAGTAAATGGTTGGTGAAATATTCGGATATCATTGAAAAAAAACTAGCCAGCAAAACAGGAAGTGCGTATAGCTTGGAAGAACTGGATCATGCCATTGATCTTACTACCAATGAAACGGCTTCTGAAAATGAGAAGAATATCCTAAAGGGTATTGTTAAGTTCAGTAATATCTCCGTGAAACAAATCATGAAGACCCGTATGGATGTTCATGGTGTGGAATATGGAACTTCATTTGGTGAATTAATTGCACTGGTAAAAGAACTGAATTATAGTCGCCTACCTGTTTACAAAGAAGACCTAGATGAAGTGCTTGGAATGATCCATACCAAAGATCTATTACCACATCTTCACGAACACAATGACTATAACTGGCATCCGTTAATGCGTCCGCCATTTTTTGTGCATGAGCAAAAGCCTATTGAAGACTTATTACAGGAGTTTCAACAAAAAAGGATCCATTTTGCTGTAGTAGTAGATGAATTCGGAGGTACCAGTGGTATCGTAACCTTGGAAGATATCTTGGAAGAAGTAATTGGTGAGATCAAAGATGAGTTTGATGAAGAAGACACTGGATTCAAAAAAATTGATGACAACAACTATGTCTTTGAAGGTCGTACCATGATTCATGATGCATGCAAGATTATGGACATACCCGCTGAAACTTTTGATGAAATAAAAGGTGAAAGTGATTCACTGGCTGGATTGGTACTTGAGATTGCAGGTGATATACCCAAGACAGGTGCTATTTTACACAGTGGCGATTTCGAATTTACAGTGCTGGAGCTCGAAAAGAATCGTATTCAGAAGATTAAGTTGATGATTAAGAGAGAGGGCATTAGCTTATAGTTCATGGCTTATGGTTCATAGACCATGGTCCATGGTAGGAGCGAGAAACATTATTGGAGGGATTTAAACGTGTTGGATTTTACTTATGCGAAGAAAAAATTGGAATCTGTTGAATCATATCTATCCATTGACCATGGTCTATGGACTATTAACTATTCTCATATTCACTGCTTGCAATAGTTCATTCACCCCCAAACCCAACGGCTATTTCAAGATCGATTTTCCTGAAAAAGCGTACAAAAAATTTGATACAACGGGGTATCCTTATGCGTTCGAATATCCGGTATATGCTAATGTAGTAAAAGACAGTACTTTTTTTGGAGATGCGACGGAGAATCCGTGGTGGATCAATATAGAGTTTCCTCAGTTCAATGGTCGAGTGTATATAAGTTATAAAGCAATCGGACCTAATCGATTCGATACTTTGGTGAAACATGCTTTTGTACTAACAGGCAAACATTCCGCAAAAGCGTATTCAATCGATGATTCGTTAATAGTAACGCCGAATGGCGTCCATGGAATGTTTTTCTCGGTGGGGGGGGATGTGGCTACTGCTAATCAATTTTACTTGACAGACTCTACACGCCATTTTTTACGTGGTGCCATGTATTTTGATGCTACCCCCAATGCAGATTCTTTGGGCATTGTGAATGCATTTATTCTTCAGGATGTACGGCATCTGATCAACAGTTTTCGCTGGAAAAAATAATACAGCCGCCCAGGAATGGGCGGCTCTCAGGCAAACACTGAACTACCCTTCGGTAACCAGTATACTATGTATACGCTGAAAACATACGAATGTTACCGGTTACCCTGTTAAATCTTAGCTTATACAAAAGATGTATACGCCACTAAATCTGGTTATCTTCGTTCCCATATTTTAATAACTGTTTTCATGATAGCTATTGATAATAAACTGATCAGCGACGAAGTACTGGAAGAGCAATTTGTATGTGATCTTACCAAGTGCAAAGGCGGTTGTTGTGAAGATGGTGATGCCGGTGCACCCATGGAAAAATGGGAACTTGAAAAATTGAAAGAATACTATGATGTCATCAAGCCTTATATGACACCGGAAGGTATAAAAGAGGTAGAGCGTCAGGGTAAATATTTATATGATCAAGAATTTGGATGGGTAACACCTACCATCAATAGCGGTATCTGTGCCTATGGTTATCGTGACGAAAAAGGAATTATAAAGTGTGGGATTGAACAAGCGTACAATGATGGCAAACTGGATTGGAAAAAACCCTTGAGTTGCCATCTTTTTCCGATCAAAACCAAAAAGAGCAAAAGAGATCCCGATATTGAATATGTGAACTATGAACCTCGTGCAGATCTTTGTAAAGCAGCTTGTTCATTAGGTAAGAAACTAAAAGTACCTGTATATGTTTTTCTGAAAGATTCTTTGATCAGAAAATACGGGGAAGAATTTTATGAAGCGTTGTCAGCCACTGCTGAACACATGAAAAAAGCATAACATCAATTTATGACAGATACTGCCGCCTCTTTTATTGCAAAAAGTACCATTAAAGCTGCTGATCTGGAACACAGAAGAAAGATCAATTTTAATATTGGTAAATACAATGCCGTAGTTCCTATTGGCAAGCAACAGTTCACCAATGTAATGGATGCAAGAGAACGAGCAAAAAATACCAAATGGGAAGCCATTGAACATTTGGATCAATACCTGTTAGAATTTGAAAAAAAGATTACAGCCAGAGGTGCACGTGTAGTATGGGCAGAAGATACAGAGCAAGCATTGGCAGAGATCGGTAAGATCTGTAAAGAGAAGCATTGCAAAACACTGGTGAAGAGCAAAAGCATGGTCACGGAAGAAATACACTTGAATAACTATCTTGAAAAAAATGGGATTGAAAGTGTAGAGACGGATTTAGGTGAATACATACAACAATTGGATGGGGAACCGCCTTACCATATTGTTACACCTGCCATGCATAAAAGCAAAGAAGATGTAGCCAAACTTTTTGCCAATAAACTGGGTACAAGACCAGATCTTACTCCCGAGCAACTGACATTGGTTGCGCGACAAAAACTCCGTGAAAAATATGTAGAAGCAGAAGTAGGCGTTACAGGGGCTAATTTTATTATCGCTGATATTGGAGGCATTGCGCTTACGGAGAATGAAGGAAATGCAAGACTTAGTTGCGCTTGGCCCAAAACACATATCGTGATTGTGGGTATTGAGAAAGTGATTCCATCTATCAAGGATCTGTCACTTTTCTGGCCTTTGCTTTCAACTTTCGGTACAGGACAAAAAGTAACGGTATACAACACTATCATCTCTGGTCCGAGACAAGCTGATGAAACCGATGGCCCGGAAGAAATGATCGTGATATTGTTGGATAATGGCAGAACCAATTTGCTCGCCAATCCAACGAGCCGTGAAGCTTTGTATTGTATTCGTTGCGGCGCTTGCTTGAATGCTTGTCCGGTGTATAAGAATATTGGTGGACATGCTTATGAAACCACTTACAGTGGCCCCATCGGTAAAGTGATCACACCACACCTTCGCGGAGTAGATGATTATAAACACCTGAGTTATGCTTCTTCATTGTGCGGTAATTGCACAGAAGTATGTCCGGTAAGAATCAACCTGCATGAATTGTTATTGGATAATCGTCATGAAGCGGTCGTACAAGGTTCTAGTACCATCGCTGAACGTGTTGCCTGGAAAGCTTGGAAGATGGCGAGTTTGAACCGTATCATGATGAATATGGGGAATGGCAAAATGAAGAATTGGGTAGTGAACAAGGTATTCAAAGGATGGTCAATACATCGATCAGAACTGGATTTCAGTCAGAAAACCTTTAATGAGTTGTGGAAGGAGAAACAAAAAAAATAACAGGTCTCACTGAATCATTGTGCCGGTCATTTATACTCCACATATCAGTCCACGCCTGCAATATATTGTAGCACATCTGTTTGAAGGATCAGCCAGGATCACCACATCAATTGAAGAGTATCAGCATGATGAAAATATAAAGATCAATTATTCTCCTACACCTCTTTTCGAGAATGAATTATGGGTTCTGCCCTCAAGATTATTGATGGAGGATACCATTCATGAAGTAGAGATTGATGTACAACGATGGAATGGATTACCCATCTTTTTTGCAACAAACGGTTCTATACCTTTTGATATTTTCTCTGCTTCATTTTATCTGTTATCTCGCTACGAGGAGTATTTACCTCATGAGAAAGACCGATATGGTCGATACGCACATACCAATAGCACTGCATACAAGCATCAGTTCATCGATCAGCCATTGATTGATCTATGGATGCAACAACTGGAGCTCATCCTAAAACAACAACGATCATCCTGGCATTTACCGGTTCGTATTTTTACCATACAACCCAGCTATGATATTGATGAAGCTTATCGATACATTTGGCAATCGCCTTTCAGAAATATTCGTGGTTATTTTATAGACTTCTTACAAGGGAAATTTGAGCATGTTACCAATAGGATGAAAGTATTGGCGGCAAAGCAAAAAGATCCATATGATGTGTATGAATGGTTAGATCAATTGCATGAACAGTATCACCTAGATCCTGTTTACTTTTTTCTGTTGGCAGAAAAATGGACTTCACTGGATAAAAACATAGACCCTTACACAAAAGGAATGCAGCAATTGGTACAAAGACATACTGAAAGATACAATATCGGTATTCATCCATCAACACAAAGCTTCGGTATTATGGATACCATGAAACGAGAATGTCAGTTACTGGCGTATCATACCGATAAAAAAGTCAATCGATCCAGACAACATTATTTAATGATGGATTTTCCTGATACTTATCGATTATTGATCGCATTGGGTATTCAACATGATTATTCAATGGGATATGGGTCTGTCAATGGTTTTAGGGCATCTGTTGCTCGTCCTTTTTATTGGTATGATCTGGAAAATGAAAAAATAACTTCCCTATTGATTCATCCATTCTGTTATATGGATAGTACCGCTATCTTCTATGAAAGATTGAATACAGAAATGGCATTTGAGCGAATGAATAGCTTCTATGAAAGCGTAAAGCAGGTGGAGGGTACGTTCTCCTTTATTCTACATAATCACTTTTTAGCAGAGCAATTTGAATGGATGATATGGCGACAACTGTATGAAGATTTTCTTGGTAAACATTGTTGATACTACATCTCATCTACATCAGCCAAAGCTTGTTCTCTTTGTTTTTTGAGACTTCTATTCACCAGAAACACGCCAATCAGTGTGATCAATGAGCCAATGAGGATATTGATCGTTAATTTTTCATTTGTGATCATGGTTCCTAATAAGATGGCTACCAGCGGATTCATATAAGCGTACAAGGAAGCAATGGCGGGTTCAAGATGTTTCATCGTATAAATGAAAGCTACAAACGCCACTATCGAACTGGCAAGTACCAAATATGTAATGGCCAGCCATGTATTCGCAGGTACGCTGGTGAGTGGGATGCTTTCACCCGAAACCAATGTCATGATCATCAGTACAAAGGAACCCATCAACATTTGCCAACCGGTAGCATTATAGGCATTCATCTTTACTTTATTTCTAGCAATGATGATAGTTCCCACACTCCAACTCAACATGGCAATGACAGAAAGTAACAATCCCCAGATATATCCTTCCGTATAATTATGAAATGCATTATCATAAAAAACAAAGCCGATACCTGTAATTCCTAATAGCATTCCTATAAAAGTAATAGCAGTGATTTTGGTATTTTTAAAAAATAACTTCTCAATCACTACAACAGATAATGGATAGAGTGCTGCAATTAATGCCGCTAATCCACTGGGAATGTACAAGAGTGCAACCGTAGCAAATCCATTAGCGATCACAAATAAAAGCATACCCATTCCTGTGAGCCAAAACAATTGTTTGAGTGTGGGTAGTTTCTCTCCTCTGATTAAAAAAAATGCAACAAATAAACTGCCACCCAAAAACTGACGGATAGCAGCCACTTCCAGTCCGGGTACACCTTGTTGAACAGCAATTTTACTGGCCACCCAACTAGTGCCCCAGAGAATACTGGTAGCTACTAAACCGATATATGCTTTTTGTTTTACTGTCATGATCAATGTCTGAAATGACGCATACCCGTCATTACCATTGCCAGCTGATGTTCTACACAATAGGCAATACTGTCTTTGTCTCTTACAGAACCACCCGGCTGTATGAAAACCTCAATACCTTCTTGATGAGCAATCTGTACACAATCATTGAAAGGAAAGAATGCATCCGATGCTAATACCGCACCTTTCAGATCAAACTGAAATTGATGTGCTTTTTCAATGGCATGTCTGAGTGCATCAATACGACTCGTTTGTCCGCATCCCTTTCCTACCAGTTGTTTATTTTTCACCAATGCAATGGCATTACTCTTTAAATGTTTGCATACTAGATTGGCGAAACGAAGATCTTCCTGTTCTGCGGCAGTGCTAGTTCTGCCACCTACTTCTTCCCATTTCTCAAAATTGCCTTCATCAGCACCTTGTTCCAATACACCATTTAAAATAGATTTGGATGGAGCTTTCAATATAGGAGTACCGGGTTTCAATTGTAATAAGATCCTGTTCTTTTTGCTTTTCAATACTTCTAAAGCATCTGTATCAAAAGAAGGCGCAATCAATACCTCAAAGAAAATTTCATTGATGGCATCAGCAGTGGCTTTATCAACAGTACCATTGGTAACCAATACTCCGCCAAATGCACTTTCCGGATCACCCGCTAATGCTGCATCCCAGCTTTCTTTTACAGAAGTGCGAGCAGCGATGCCACATACATTGGTATGTTTAATGATTGCAAAAGTGGTATCTGTAAATTCTCTGATCAACTGTACAGCGGCATCCACATCTACCAGATTATTATAAGAAAGTTCCTTACCATTCAACTGATCGAATAATTGAGAAAGGTCGCCATGAAAAACGGCTTGCTGGTGAGGGTTCTCGCCATAACGTAATGATTGCTGATGTCCGGGATTAAAATAATTACTGATAGCAATATCATAATTCATCACAACTTCAAAAGCTTTGGCAGCAAATGCTTTTCGTTGTTCAAGTGTAGTGCTTCCTTTTTGTTCTGTGAGTATGCTTTCCAAAGATGCGTAATCATCTTTTGCAGCAATTACGACTACATCTTTAAAATTCTTAGCAGCAGCACGTATCATAGACGGCCCACCGATGTCTATCTTTTCGATGATGGCTTTTTCTTCACTTGTATGCTTCAAGGTTTCTTCAAAAGGATAGAGGTCAACGATCACCAAATCGATCTCTGGTATTTTGTATTGTTTCATCTCCTCCAAATCCTGTGCTTCATATCTGCGACCCAATATTCCACCAAATACAACAGGATGTAGCGTTTTTACACGACCTCCTAGAATGGAAGGATAGGTTGTTAAACTCTCCATCGCCACACACTGAATCCCCAAACCTTCCAAAAATTGTTGGGTGCCACCGGTGGAATAGATCGTGATACCTTCTGATTGTAAGCGTTTAGCCAATGGCTCAAGACCATCTTTATAAAAAACGGAAATAAGTGCAGATTGAATCTTTTTTTGCATGATGAACAGTTCGGTTTATCACCGGGAAACCGGTGGTATGAGTGAATGGTTGGCGCAATCTTCAGTATTCCATTACAAAAGCACCTTGTTCAGGTACCGAATGGTGGCGCAAATGTAGGCTGTCTGCCTCTTTTTTCCATTTTCGGATTTTCCACAAGGCATTGTTCCCATCAAATATGTACAAACGGGCATTGAAAACACGATGTAAATCGCTCATATTCAAAAAAGAACCTTTTTGTACCACCACAATATCAACCGGAAAAGACCCATGAATCGGGGCTTTGTCTGTAAAGACCAAACTGTGTTGCTTGATACGTACAACAGGGTATTCTTTGGTAGATAATATACCCATTCTTTGTACCAAACCAAGTTGAGTTCGGGAAGGCATGAGAAATTTTTCAGCTTTTTTATCCGGGTGATCACTAGTCCATGAATAATAAGCGCCTCCGCTACCAATATCAGTCATGGTTTGTCCGCGGGTCTGGTATATAACCAAACGTCCGGTATTTCGGATGGTGATTTGACGATTACTATGGAAACCTACTATTACGAGACCACTGACGAGTCCTATTATTGTATATATGGTTTTCTTATAGATAATTCTACATCCAATAGTTATCACCATCACATAGTAAAGTACTACCTGAATAAAATGAAGCTCAATATGATTGGTGACTGCAAAATTCAATTGATCAAAAAAGAGAATCATTTGATTCATTACCCTTAATATGTTTTCAATAATATTACTTGCAATCATGGCTACAGCATGGAAAGGAGATACGACTAGTAAAACAATACAACCATACAATACCAATCCTGATAGGGGTACAATGAGTAAATTAGTGATAAGAAAAACATTGGGAAATTGATGAAAATGATACAAGATGATAGGTGTTGTTAATACCTGTGCACTGATTGTAACAGCCATCAACTGCCATACATAACGAAACGGGCGAAAAGAAATATACACGGATCGATACAGTGGTCCGGATATCCAAATAATACTCAGTACGGCCAGATAGGATAGCTGAAATCCGATATCCCATAAATAAAAAGGGTTCACTAATAATAATAAAAAAGCCGATGCCGCAAGCGTATTATAAGTGTTGTTCTTGCGAAGTAATGATTCTCCCAACATCATTAGCGAAAAGATAACAGCCGCTCTTAATACCGAGGGCCCGGCACCTGTTAGCAATGTAAAAGACCATATCAATAGTAATATCAATAAAGCTCTTATCCATCTGGAGATAGCATTGCGTTGAAGCAGTTTTGTAAAGAATAATAGAATGCCATAGATCAATCCAAGATGCATACCACTGATTGCAATTACATGTACTACACCTGTATTACTATATGCTTGTAAAAGATCGTCATCCAAATCATATTTGTAGCCAATCGTCAATGCTTCTGCAATGGCTTTTTCTTGTTGTCCTCGGATATACTGTTGAAAAATGTCCTTAACATATTCCTGTGCCTGAGTCAATATATTCTTAGCTTCTTTGGTTTGTTGTGCAACATAAAAATCCTTTGCTGTCAAATACAAGCTATGATAAATGCCTTGTCGAGCGCAATAGGCAGCATAATCGAAACTGCCCGGATTTTGCATTTGACTAATAGGCTGTAAAGATTTTTCTGTAATGATCTGCTGGTCTTTCTGTAACCCTTTTGTACGTTTATCTATATACAACAAAATTCTACCAGAAGCTTTTTTCCATCCTTGTTGATCCTGAAAAGCGAGTATGTTAGTTTCTATTTTCCATGTTTTGTCTCTTTCGATGGGTTGTGAAGAAAATTGCAATAAAATTGACTTCGCTTCTGTTGCATAGTTCCCGATCCAATCTTTTTGATAAGAGATATTTCTCTCTCGTGCCAGCAGCGAGCCTATGCAAAATAAAGAGGTATATAATAGTGTTGCCGTTAGTTTTCTGAAACGAAATTTTGATCTTACTGAAATGAATGCGTGTATCATCAATAGCAGCAGGGATATCAGCAGGACAACAGCAGGCAAGAAGGCTGCATGTGGGAAGTAATATTGAATCAGAATACCCGCAATAAAACTAGGCAGTATTCGTATGAAGGGAATTTTCCTATAAAGTGGGACAGACAATACACGCATTGTTAAACCTACATGAAAAGACCGCGTTGTGGAACGCGGTCTGTCAATTCAAGTAAGAATACTACGTATTTATACCTGTTATTTAGAAAGATTCATACTTCTTTCTTTATACAAAGTTCTGAAGTAAGGGTCTCTTAAGTCTTTGATAAAACGAATCGCTTCACCGGTACTCTTCATTTCAGGTCCGAGTTCTTTGTTGACGCCCGGGAATTTCTCAAAACTGAAAACAGGTTCTTTGATTGCATACCCTTCCAGTTTTTTATCCATGGTGAAATCTGTTAGTTTATTGGCACCCAACATTACCTTGGTAGCAATATTCAGATAAGGGATTTGATATGCTTTCGCAATAAATGGAGTGGTACGTGAAGCCCTTGGATTGGCTTCAATCACATATACTTTACCATCTTTGATTGCAAATTGAATATTGATAAGGCCTTTGATATTGAGTGCTCTTGCAATCTTTTCACTGTAATATTCCATGGTCTCTACAACCAGTGGTGTAAGATTGAAAGCAGGGAGTACCGCATTACTGTCACCACTATGAATACCTGCCGGTTCAATATGTTCCATCACACCCATGATGTGAAAGTTTTCACCATCAAAAATGGCGTCCACTTCCGCTTCCTGACAACGATCCAAGAAATGATCGATCAAAATAGTATTACCCGGAATATGTTTCAACAAACTGATCACCGCTTTCTCCACTTCCTCATCATTGATCACAATACGCATTCTTTGTCCGCCCAACACATAACTCGGACGCACCAATACCGGATACCCAACCTTATTCGCCACTTCAATAGCTTCTTCTGCAGTGTATGCAGTTCCATATTCAGGATAAGGAATATTGAGTTCTTTTAGCAAATCACTGAATCTGCCTCTGTCTTCAGCAATATCCATGCTATCGAAAGAGGTACCAATGATGCGAATACCTTTTTGGTGTAAACGCTTCGCCAGTTTAAGGGCTGTTTGTCCACCCAACTGAACAATCACACCATAAGGCTGCTCCAGTTCAATGATTTCCCAGAGATGTTCCCAGAAAACGGGTTCGAAATACAGTTTATCTGCCATATCGAAATCGGTAGAAACTGTCTCGGGGTTACAGTTCACCATAATGGCTTCATAACCACATTCTTTAATGGCCAAAAGACCATGTACACAACAATAATCAAATTCAATACCTTGTCCGATACGGTTTGGACCACTGCCTAAAACAATGATCTTTTTTTTACCGGATGGGATTGATTCGTTGGATGATAAGGTAGGATGGCTCATTTGCGACAAATTGCGCAAAAATAAGGGGTTGAAAGAATTTACCGTCGTTATTTTTCGAATAATCGAAGAATAGTTTAAAATGAAGCGATCAATCGGTCAATTCCTCGCATAGCCAACCGCCGGTTTGAAGCGTATTTTCAATGATTCGGGGCGATAAAGTAGGGTCTGCTTCTATTCTTAAAATATTGTCAATATCATGCATATCTACATTCCAGCGATGTATGCCCCGAATGGGATGCAATAATTGACCCGCATTAAGAATTTGACCCTGGTCTTCCAGATTGGTTTTAAAAACAAGAACTTGCATGCTTACAGTTGTTAGTGGTGGTGAACTTTATTTAGGCATCTGGTTCGACACTATTCCGTTTCCACATGTTGCATCGGTTGCGCCATTCTTCTTTTATTTTTTCTCTTTCTTCGGGACTCAATCCTTCCAGCTTGGCTTCCATTTTTTCTTTCCAGCGTTTTTTATAATCGCCGCCTTTACCACGGAAGCCGCCAAACAATATTTTGCTTAATACCAATAAACCCAAAGCCTGCCAGTAGGTAACGGTTGAAACGGGTACCACTTCTGCTAGTACGCCATTCCATAATAACATTACCACCCAGGTAAGTAAAGCTATTCCTGCGATGGCAAGTACGGTAAGCCCTACTACTTTTTTGATCCAAAATTTCTTGTTCATCATGTTCTATTTAGGAGTGGTTCAATAATTCATTTTTTAAAGTCCCTAACCTTTCACGCAAGTGTAATACTGCATAGCGTTTACGGCTGATCAGGGTATTGATGGTGTCACCTGTTTGCTCTGCGATTTCTTTGAAAGGGATGCCTTCAATTTCATTTAATACAAATGCATCTCTTTGCGGGGCAGGTAACTCATTCAAAGCAGTATACAAGGCATCCCAGAACAAGGAGCGCATGTATTCCGATTCAGGATTGTTTTTATCATCAAAGAAAAGATCCGACCATTCAAAACCTTCATCGGAATCAGAAACGTAAAGGTCTTCCAGTAATTCCGGCTTTTTCTTTCTTTGTTTATCGGTAATCTTATTTCGGGTAACCGTGAATAGCCAGCTGGTTAGTTGTTCAATAGGGGTAGTATTCCCAATGAACTGATAGAAGACATCCTGCAGAATATCTTCTGCATCGGCTTCACTGCTTACCCGTTTACGGATAAACCCCATCAATCGCTTGCTGTAAGTATTGATGACTTCAGTGATATGCTTGCCGCGGGAGTCGCTCATGTTAGCCGGTAGTTGCCATGCCTGATCCATACCTATAGATGGACGAATCAAAGAATGCTATATTGTAACAATCTGTCATTTTTTTATCGTTGGCATTATTTCAGTTCGCCGGCCTCTTCATGATCATCATATTGATCGCGCAAATGCAGCAACTCCTTTTTCATATCAGCAAGGATCCCGGAATAGGCTTTGTTCTGAATCAGGTTATGTTGTTCTGATGGATCTTTCAGTAAATCAAATAATTGCCACTCATTGACTGTATAAAAATAGATCAGTTTGTAACGTTCAGTTCTTACGCCCAAATGTTGTAATACCGTATGATCAGCTTTATACTCATAAAAGTGGTAGTATAAACTTTTTCTATTCCAGGTGGTTTTTTGCTGAACAAGTAGTGGCTGTAAGCTAAGTCCATGCATGGAGGCTGGTACCGAAATGCCCGCTATATCTAAAAAAGTAGGCGCGTAATCAATATTCTGAACCATGGTTTCATTGCTACTACCGGCTTTGATTTTACCCGGCCAACGTATGATCAATGGAGTACGCATAGATACATCATACATCCATCGTTTATCAAACCAACCATTTTGACCCAAATAAAAACCCTGATCTGAAGTGTACACTACCATTGTATTGTTTGCAAGACCGGTACTATCCAGATAGTTCAATATCTCCCCAACACTTTCATCAACTGAAGCTGCTGAAGCCAAATAATCTTGCATATACCACTGGTACTTGAGTTTCAATAAGTCATTGCCTTTGGGTTTTTGTTGTTGTAATATTTCTCCGCGTATGGAATAGATCTTTTTTATTTTTTCTCGTTCAGTAACAGGTATTCTATTGAAAATACTGTTATAATAAGCGATCTCTGCCGAATCAGGTTTCATCCATGGAATATCCATCAAATAAGCAGGATCTACTTTGAGGTCACTGGAAAGTTTCATGTCATGTAATATGCTCATGGTTTGTAATTTCCATGCAGTGCCTTTTCCCGTAGTATCTGCATATAGGGTAGCAGGTTCCGGAAAAATTTTATCTCTGAATGCTTCAATATTTTTTGGGGAAGGGAAAAAATAACGATGGGGTGCTTTATGATGTAGCAATAGTAAAAATGGTTTTGTATCATCTCTTTTTTTATCCAACCAATCAATGGCTTCTTTGGTGATTACTTCTGTAGCGTAACCGGCATAGGTATTCGTATCGCCTGTCATTGATATCAATCTGGGTTGATAATACAGCCCCTGCCCGGGTAAAATTTTCCAGTAATCAAATCCGGTTGGATAACTATGTAAATGCCATTTACCTACGATAGCAGTTTGATAACCGTATTGTTGCAACAACTTAGGCATGGTGATTTGTGTGCCATCAAAACGGGTGCGATTATCTTTCATCCCATTTTTATGCGAGTGTTGTCCGGTTAAAAGGGTGGCTCTTGCCGGACCGCAGATTGAATTTCCCACAAAAGCTTGCTTGAACAGCATTCCTTCTTTTGCAAGTCTGTCAATATTCGGTGTAACTAATAGTTGAGAGCCATAGGCACTAATAGCATTGGCATCATGATCATCACTCATGATATAAATAATATTGGGTCTTTGCTGTGCTGTTACGATCATGGGCAATAGCCAGATAAGCAATAAGTATTTTTTCATGTTTGAAGGGTAAATGCTGAATAAAGGAAATATAAACCTGTTAGCTTTGTATACAAACTTACTGGTATGGAATTTGGCCGCGTACATGAATCGGAATTAAATACGATTGATTTTACCCTTCCCACAGAGCCTGCATTCAATCAACAGGTATTGAAAGGTAAGCCACAAAAGCATCCCAAAGTATACTTGGGTTGTGCCAAATGGGGGCGTACGGAGTGGATTGGTAAAATCTATCCGCCTAAAACCAAAGAGAAAGATTTTCTAGAGCATTATGTAAAGCACTATAATAGCATTGAACTGAATGCTACTCATTATAAGGTATATGGTGCTGCAGGTATTGAAAAATGGGCGGATAAAGCAGTAGGAAAGGATTTTAAATTTTGTCCAAAAATGTATCAAGGTGTTACCCATCGTGGTAACCTGAAGGGCAAGGATTTTATCACCACTGAATTTTTACGTGGCATCATCGCATTTAAGGAGCACCTCGGACCAGTATTTGTTCAGGTAAGTGATAGCTTTTCTCCGAAACGAAAAGAAGAGTTGTTTGATTTTCTCAAATCGCTCCCCAACGATATGCAATTCTTCATGGAAGTACGTCATCCCGATTGGTTTACCAAACCAGATATTAGTGAAGAATTGTTTACTAGGTTGAAAGAAATGAATATCGGAACAGTCATTACTGATACCAGCGGTAGAAGAGATTGTGCACACATGCATTTGACGGTTCCTAAAACCTTTATTCGTTATGTAGGTAATAGTTTGCATCCAACAGATTATACACGTGTGGATGCATGGATTGAAAGAATGAAATACTGGATCAATCAGGGAATGGAAGAGATCTATTTTTTCATGCATATGCACGATGAAGCATTTTCTCCCGAGCTTACCGTGTACATGGTAGACAAACTCAATGCCGCCTGCGGACTTGAACTGCAAAAGCCAGTGTTTGTACAACAGCAACAGTCTTTGTTTTAGTCCATAGCCCATGGTCGATAGTCCATAGCAAGAAAAATACCTGCTTAACTATGGACCATGGACCATCGACCATGGACTCCTCACCCCACCTCACACAACTCCTCCCATCTCGTTGTATAACGTGGACTGCGTAATTCTTGTCGCATTTTCCAGTTGCGGGTAGTGCCGGAGGAGGCGAACTTAATGATGTCGTCTCGCATGGCGAAATTGACATTGTCCATCATATCCATGAGTAGACGGTTGTGGTTTTGCGAGGGTGTTTTGAACAAATTACCTTGTACGGAATCATCGGGTACGATACCGCTGAGGATCACGCCGGCTTTTTTGTAGAGTGTTCCTTCTTTATAGAGTTGCTCCACCAATTCCATTGCAGGTTTGATAAGCTCTTGTGTAAAAGAGGTGGCGACTGGCAAAGTAGTATACTTACTGAGTGTAGGTCCGTGTTTGAAATAAGGTTCAACAGAAGGTTGCTTGGGAACCACAAATACGCTGATGGTATTGGCAGCGGAATATTGTCGACGTAATTTTTCAGCTGCTCTTGAAGTATAAGTAGCCACTGCCTCTTTGATGTCTTTGAGTTCGGATACCGGTGAACCAAACATACGGGTAGTAGCGATCATTTTTTTTCTGATTCTTTCATCTTCCATTTCTCTGCTGATCGAGCCTTTCAGTTCTCTGACCAAACGAACACCTGTAACGCCACCCAGTTGTTTGCCTGCCCAATGAATATCTCTGATGCTGAGATCATACGCATTCAGAATATTCATGCGCTGTAGTTTTACTGCATACTGATACCCCACACCCCATACATCTTCTATCGGAGTTTTTTTCAATGCCTGTTCAATTTTACGCGGGGTATCTAAAACGAGTACGCAATTGGTGACTGCTTTGTTTTTCTTAGCAAGCCTGTTGGCTACCTTACTCAATACTTTGGTAGGGGCTACGCCGATGGATACGGCAATGCCTGTCCACATTTCTACGGTTTCTCTTAATTGGAGTGCAAAGGCAGATAATTGTTCTGCTGGAATATGATCAAGGTTCAGAAAAGCTTCATCCACTGAATATACTTCTACACAACCGGGTGGTAGCATCATGCGCAATGTTTCCATTACACGACAGCTCAGATCGCCATACAGATTATAATTGGAGGAGAAAGTGGCGACACCATATTGCTCAATCAATGGTTTGGCTTTGAAATAGGGTCCGGCCATCTCTACTCCCAATTGTTTGGCTTCATCGCTGCGTGAAATGATACAACCATCATTATTACTCAATACCACTACCGGACGATGCTTCAGTTCAGGTCTGAATAATCGTTCACAGGAGCAGTAAAAACTATTACAATCAACAATCGCCTTCATAGCCCCCTAGCCCCCTGAAGGGGGGATTTTATGTATTTTAAAATGGTTTCGATGACTTGGTCTGTGTGATGTAAGACCTCATGATTCGTAAATCTTAATATAGTAAGTTGTAAACTTCGGAGTTCTGCATCGCGTTCTTGATCATATTGCTTTCTGTCTGGTCTATTATGAATAGAACCATCTACTTCAATTACCAATCGATGTTGGTGACAATAGAAGTCAGCAATATAACCTGCGAGCGGATGTTGTCTTCTGAATTTACAACCCAGTAAATTTTGCTTCAACCGATTCCATAAAATGACTTCAGCATCCGTAAGTTGCTTACGTAGCTCCTTCGCCCGCTGAAATGCAATAGGCCCTGCATCATAATACATCGTCTTTTTCATACTAGCTCACTTATACCCACTTCAGGGGGCAGGGGGAAAGGGGGTTATATAGTATGAATATTATACAGTACCACTCCCCACACCGCAAAACTTCCATACGGATCCAATTCAATATCTCCGAACTTTTTGTTTTCGGCGAGTAATCTTTTTTTGTTGAAGGCATCTTGAAATCTTCGAACCAGTAATTCACCATTGAGAATGGCTACGATTACACGGCCATTGGCATTGCGGATACTTCTGTCTACGATCAAGATATCACCGGGATAAATACCGGCGCCTGTCATGGCTTCGCTGTTCATGCGGAAAAAAAAAGTAGCCGGTTTGTTGCGGATGAGTTGTTCATTGAGATCAATGCCTCTTTCCATATAATCATCTGCAGCGGCACCAAAACCGGTGGCGTTGGCAGTAGGAACTTCCCACTGACTGAATTGTTTGGAGCCTTTGTAGGCAGCTCCGTACCACTGTTCCCCATCCATATAAATAAATTTTGTTTAGCTAAATATTTTAGTAAATTTATGCTAAAATAATTGACACGGTAAAATTTTGTTTATGGAAATACATACTGTAATCAGCGAAAGATGGACAGCCGCTCCAGGCACTTTATTGAATAGTTATCAGTTGATGGCATATCCCGATACAGTGACGGGGGCAGGCATTCATGCCGAACAACAATATCTGGTAAGAAGGTACCAAACCACTTTGCCACCTCAACCCACAGGTATCATGGTAGCACAGTTTATGGCCAGAGAAGAAATGGAATCCACCCTTATCCGATGGATGCATCGTATTATCAGCTCACAACAAAGCTTTCGGGTGAGTATGGCTGGGTTTGGTGCTTTGTCGTCCAAACAAATCTACCTGCGTGTACAAGAGCAAGAACCTTTTCAGGAACTCGCTACGGCATTGCAAGTAGTAGATCAGTATGTAAGAAGTTATGATTGTCCACCGGTAAAACGATACACACATCCTTATTTGCCATTAACGGGAAAAGTAGCTGATCATGTATTCGGAGAGTTGGAAGCTGAATATGCTACTCGTAAGACAGATCTTTCTTTCGAAGTAAAAGAACTCTTACTCGTCAGATACAATCACGAACAGGAAAAAGGCAGACAGATCAACGTATTTCATCTACAACCTGCTTAATAAAAATATATCTCTTGATCCTTGTTTCTTGATGCTTGAAACTTATACCCGCTATGTTTACTTCTTTGAATGGTCATCATTTTTCTGAATACCTGTTGGTGCTAGCACCTCACGAAGCTTTGCAACAACAAATTCTGCAACTGAAAAAACATTTTGCGGAAAGCTATGACTGTCCCACTGCTGTTTATTCCAAACCTCATATCACTTTACTGAGTTGTTTGCAATACACGATGGCAGAGACGAGGTGGATACCCAGGTTAGAGCGCATCATTGCAGCTGCAGATCCTTTTATGGTAGAGTTGAGTGACTTTGGCAGTTTCCCAACACATACGATTTTTATTCAGGTAAAAACAAAAAATACCATCATTGAATTGGTGAAGTCATTGCGACCCTTGCAACCGATGATCAAAACAGATAAGGAGCACAAGCCGCATTTTATCATGGATCCGCATATGACCATTGCCAGAAAACTATTGCCTTGGCAATATGAGAAAGGATGGTTGGAATACAGTAATACTCAGTTTATAGGCAAATTCATGGCGGATCATGTATTACTGATGCGAAAACAGATGGATGCAAAAAAGTATGAAGTCATACAACGATTCAAGCTGCTTGGGCACAAACAAACCATTGAACAAAGTTCACTTTTTGATTGGTGAGTGCTGATTAATTTGATATTAACAATCGTATCATAAGCGAAGAAAGAAAAGTTATGGAAGAGGAATCATCCTATCTAAAAGGGCGTGGCGCACAATTCAATCCGCGCAATCGTTTTTTAAAAAACGAAAGAGTCAGGGAACATATCGAAGCGATTGACGATTGGACAGAACCCAATGTAGAAACTGTGTATCTGGAAGATCAGGCAAAAAGTATTGTGAATAAAGTGGAGAGTCCGGATGTAGGTATGTGGTACAGCATGAATCCTTATCAGGGTTGTGAGCATGGTTGTATTTATTGTTATGCGCGAAATGCACATGAATATTGGGGTTATAGTGCCGGATTGGATTTTGAGCGAAAGATCATCGTCAAAAAAAATGCACCACAATTGCTGCGTAAATTTTTGATGCATAAAAACTGGGAGCCTGTACCCATTAGTTTGAGTGGTAATACAGATTGCTACCAGCCGGCAGAGAAAAAATTCAGGTTAACGCGACAATTATTAGAAGTATGTAATGAATTCAATCAACCGGTGGGAATGATTACCAAGAATGCAGGTATTCTACGTGATAAAGATCTGCTACAGGAAATGGCGAAGAAAAATCTAGTAAGCATATTGGTGAGTATCACTTCTTTTGATGAAGACTTGCGCCGGGCCATGGAACCCAGAACAACAACGGCTAAGCAAAGATTACGAGTGATCAAAGAATTAAGTTCTGCAGGTGTAAGAATGGGAGTAATGTTAGGTCCGATGATACCCGGTTTGAATGATCATGAAATGCAACGTATCATGAAAGCAGCCAGTGAGCATGGTGCTGTATTCAGTGCTTATACTTTTATTCGCCTGAATGGAGCCATCAAACTGATTTTTCATGATTGGCTCTATAAAAATTTTTCTGATAGAGCCGATAAAGTCTGGCACTTGATACAAAATGGTCATGGCGGACAAGTGAATGATAGTCGCTATGGTGTGAGAATGCGAGGTGAAGGTCCGATTGCAGATATGGTAAGACAGCAATTCATCAAGTACAACAAACTCTATCAACTCAACGCGGAGCGATGGGATCTAGATGCGACAAGATTTAGGCGGCCTGGGGAGCAGGGGCGGTTGTTTTGATGTGAGTTGACAGTTGATAGTTGACAGATTATAGAAGACTATTAGTTCATAGTTGAACTATACGACATCCCCATTAGTCATGACCCCCTGTCAACTGTCAACTATCAACTCTCCAAAAATCTCTCTTATCTTTAACCATGCCCACCCTGCTCCGTCAACTGAATAGAAATACTGCTATTGCCATCGTGGTGGGTGGCGTCATTGGGTCGGGTATTTTTATGAAGCCCTCTTTGATGGCCGCTCAGTTGCAATCACCTATTTTATTGTTGAGTGTTTGGGTAGTAGCAGGTATCATTACATTATTCGGAGCATTGTCCAATGCGGAAGTAGCAGCCATGTTTCCGGAAACGGGTGGACAATATGTCTTCTTTCAAAAAATGTATGGTAAAGGGTTTGCTTTTATTTATGGTTGGGCTGCTTTTGCTGTTTTTAATACAGCCGGTAATGCTTCGATTGCCTATGTGTTCTCACAATATACTGGATACCTCATTGAGTTGCCTCGACTCAATACTACTACTGAACAATCGTTTAGTTTGGTCATTCCATATATTGGAACTTTTTTTCCTTTGCAAAACCTGGGTGTTAAAATTTTGACCATTCTGGTGATCGTCATATTTACTGCCATCAGTTATCGCAGTGTTCAATATGGTGGAAGGGTGCAGCGTATCTTAACCGCTTTGAAAGCCGCAGCTATCTTATTATTGATCGGTGGTATTTTTTTCTCTGGTAAAGGAGACGTGTCCAATATTTTACAAAGTACCACAAATGTGCCTACTGACTGGATGATGTTGAGTGCTTATATGGCTGCATTGGCGGGAGCTTTCTGGGCTTATGACGGATGGAACAATATTTCTTTTGTAGCCGGTGAAATCAAAGAGCCGCAAAAAAATATTCCTCAAAGTTTATTCTTGGGGTTGAGCTTTTGTATCATCGTTTATGTATTGGTGAACTTAGCTTTTGTATACCTGATGCCTGTTCAACAAATAGCAGCTTCCTCATTCATTGCTTCGGATGCAGCCAATATTGCTTGGGGCAGTATAGGTGGTGTAATGATTACACTTATGGTAATGCTTTTTGTTTTAGGAACCACGAATGCCAATATCCTCGCCACATCAAGGGTAACATTTGCCATGGCTGATAACAACAAGTTATTTGCTTGGGCCGGTAAAGTAGAACCTCGTTACAAGACACCAGGTAATGCACTTTGGCTCAATGCGGCATGGACTATTTGTTTGATCATCAGTGGTTCATTTGACATGCTTACAGATATTCTCATATTTGTGAGTTGGTTTTTTTATGGCATGAGCGCTTTAGGTGTTTTTCTGTTAAGAAAGAAAATGAAAGAAGAAAAAAGGGTGTATAAAGTATGGGGCTATCCTTTTGTACCGGCGGTATTTGTCATATTCACTGCTTTTTTTCTAGTCGTTACTTTGGTGAATGATATCAGTCATTATCAGCATGGACAAACACAGGTTATTCATTCTGTTTTAGGGATACTCATCACCTTAGTTGGACTCCCTGTCTATTATCTTTCGAGAAAAAAATAATAATCCAATGGTTATCAACAATAGACCATGGACTATTCACTATTTTCGCCACAAATCAATGTCAACATGGAAGCGGTGATACAGGGTATTCACAATCTTTTTTCTTCTTTAAAAAATCAAATAGCTGGACGTATCGAAAAACTACCTCAGAGTGGTAGTGATAGGGTGTATTTTAGAATTTATACAGCTGATGAAAGTTATATTGCCACGTATAATAGTAATCAAAAGGAAACCAACACCTTTATCCAGTTTAGTAGACATTTCAAAAAAGCAGGTTTGCCTGTTCCTGAAATATTAGGTGTCAATGAAGATAATACTATTTATATCCAAGAGGATCTGGGTACAGAATCCTTATTGAATCAACTGGAAAAACATGGGCATACGGAAATCCCCTATCAGTTATTTCAGAAAAGTTTATCTGCACTGGCACAAATTCAAATCAAGGGAGATCAAGGACTGGATTATAACTGGTGTATTACTGCCAAAGAGTTTGGTAAGCAAGCCATTTTGAGTGATCTATTGTATTTCAAATATTACTTCCTTGATACACTTCAGCTTCCCTACGATAAACAAGCGATGTTGGATGATTTTGAAGCATTGAGCACTTACCTCACCCATACACAATACAAGTATTTTATGTTCCGAGATTTTCAGAGCAGAAATATCATTGTAAAAGATGGGGAAGTCAGTTTTATTGATTTTCAGGGTGGAATGAAAGGGGCCTTACAATATGATGTGGCTTCTTTACTCTGGCAGGCGAAAGCAGAACTAAGCGAGGAGTGGAAGAATAGTTTGTTGGATTATTATATGGATCAGATTGATCAACTATTAAAAGAGCCGGTTGATCGTATCACATTTGTAAGTCAGTACAATGGCTATGTATTGATCCGCTTATTACAAGTCATGGGTGCTTATGGTTTTCGCGGATTATTTGAAAGAAAAGCACACTTTTTAGCCAGCATTCCTTTGGCGTTGCGCAATCTGAAATTTTTTATTGAACACAAGCGTATCGGCATCATCACGCCGGAATTTGATCGGGTATTGAAATTAGTGGTAGCTGATGAAATGGTTACACGTTTCGAACCTCCACAAGCCAATGAACAAACGCCCTTGGTGATACAGATCAGCAGTTTCAGTTATAAAAAAGGAATTCCTACTGATGAAAGTGATAATGGAGGTGGCTTTGTATTTGATATGCGTGGTATCCTCAACCCCGGAAGATTTGATGAATATAAAAAATTAAGTGGATTGGATAAACCGGTTCAGGACTTTTTAGAACAACGTACTAAGATGAATGAATTCCTGAACAGTGTATGGGATCTGATTGATATTACAGTAGAAGATTATTTAAAAAGAGATTTCAAACACCTTATGATTAATTTCGGCTGTACCGGTGGGCAACACAGAAGTGTGTATGCTGCTGAACAAACGGCCAGACACCTCAGGAATAAATACAAAGTGAAAGTACAGTTACAACATACCAATCGGGAGAACTGGGTTAAATAAGCAGCTTATGAAAGCAATGATACTCGCAGCAGGACTGGGTACGCGTTTAAAACCCTGGACAGATCATCACCCCAAAGCATTGGCGGTGGTGAATGGTAAAAGTTTATTGCAACGAAACATTGAATACCTGCAACAATTTGGTATCACTGAAGTATTGGTGAATGTGCATCATTTTGCGGATCAGATCAGGGATGCTGTTCAAAAGAATAACGGATGGGGAAGCAAGATTACCATTTCTGATGAAACTGATGAGGTTTTAGAAACAGGTGGCGGCTTAAAAAAAGCCGGATGGTATTTTGAAGGGGTATCTCCTTTTGTTTTAATGAATGTAGATATACTCACATCTATGGATATGGGCGCAATGATACATGCACATCAATCTTCTAAGCCACTTGCTACACTTGCAATTAGTGAAAGAAAAACTTCTCGTTATTTTTTGTTTGATACAACACAAAGTTTAAGAGGTTGGCGTAATGTACAAACAGGTGAAGAGAAGCCTGCTAGCATCTCAACAACAATTCCAAATTTAAAAGAAATGGCTTTTAGTGGAATTCATATCATTGATCCGTTACTGTTGACACTGATGGAGCGTAATGGAAAATTCTCCATGGTAGATGTTTATCTTGATCTGTGTAAAAATCATACTATTCTAGGATATGATCATACAGGTGCTGTATTGGTAGATGTGGGTAAGCCGGAAAGTATCATCAAAGCAGAACAAATTTTCTCATAGCATGAAAAAAATAAAGTTCGCTATCGTAGGGTGTGGGCAGATTGCAAAAAAGCATTTGATCCAGATTGATGCTATAGGAACTTTAGTCGCCATTTGTGATTCAGATCCTGATCAGGTAATAGCATGGGTCAATAGACCTGATGCAGTTTTTTTCTCCTCTCTTGAAACATTATTATCAGCAAGATTATCCATTGATGTGATTGTTATTTGTACGCCCAATGGATTACATGCATCTCAAGCCCAACTTTGTTTGAAGGCTGGATATCATGTATTGGTAGAAAAACCGCTGGCTTTAAGCGAGCATGATGCTTTAGCAGTAATAGAAGCAGCTATTCAATCAAAGCAATATCTATTTACAGTACTACAAAATAGATTCAATGATCCTGTACAAGCTGTTTATAAGGCTATTCAAACGGGAAAGCTTGGAAAAATATTTAGTGTTCAAGTGATTTGTTATTGGCATAGGGATGCGGATTACTACAAACATCCATGGCACGGGAATAAAATGTTGGATGGGGGTGTATTATTCACGCAGTTTAGTCATTTTATTGATTTACTACTTTGGTATTTTGGTAAAGTGAAAGAATTGTCTGTCATGATGCATAATGTCAATCATCCTCAAACGGAATTACCCGAAGATGAAGGTGCTGTTTTGCTACGATTTGAAAAGGATATCATTGGTACCATTCAGTTTTCTACCAATGCCTATCAAAAAAATATGGAGGGCTCTGTTACCATAATTGCAGAAAAGGGTACTGTTAAAATTGGCGGTGCTTATTTGAATGAAATTGTGTACCAAGCAACAGAAAGTCCCATCATCTCCACATCAACAGACTCCCAAAAATCATTGACGCAGGTATATCATTCAATGCTTCGTACCTTACAATATGGAGAGCCTTATTATGCTGATCCAAAAGAAAGTGTACATACAATTGCTTTGATTGAGCGTATATATGCAGCAGCTAACAAGTAAGTATTTATGTCTTTTCGATCTATACAATCAACTATTCGCGATGTTACATTTGGTAAAGATGTTACCATTGTGGAACCTTGTAATCTTTATGAGTGTAAGATTGGAGATCAATGTTTTATCGGTCCTTTTGTAGAAATTCAAAAAGAAGCCGTTATTGGCGATAGAACAAAAGTGCAATCACACAGTTTTATTTGTTCATTGGTAACCATTGGTCAGGATTGTTTTATAGGGCATGGTGTGATGTTTGTAAATGACACCTTTCAGCAAGGTAAACCTGCCGGAGGAGACCCATCAAAATGGCAAAAGACGTTTGTGGGTAACCATGTAAGTATTGGTAGCAATGCCACAATTCTTCCCGTTACTATTTGTGATCATGTAGTAATTGGCGCCGGAGCAGTGGTTACAAAAGATATTACTGAGCCCGGTGTTTACGCCGGCAACCCCGCTGTTCGCTTGAGCTGATAGCTAAACCTTCACGTACCACTTCTTCTTATCCATCCAATAAACAATCAGCCAGTAGAATACGATCATTACTATAGCATATAACAATGATCCGTTTCTTAAATCCTCTGATATGGGTTTACAGATATGATTCCAGAACCAAGATAGAGGGGTAGTGGTTTCTTCTCCATCTGCAAAACGAATCAATCCAAGTAATCTGGGTAAGAATCCACTCAATACAAAAATGAACAAAGGATTTTTTCCGAATACATCAAAGAATTTACTCCAGGCTCCTTTGATCTCTTTGAATTCGATGAGATAAATCAAAACACTGATCGTAAGCATGGCAAGTCCTGTAGTATACAACACATAACTACTGGTCCATATTTTTTTATTGATTGGGAAAACGAGATCCCAGCATAATCCTGCCACAATCAATACCACAGCCGCAATCATCAAATTGGTGAGCATTTCATAAGTCTTTCCTTTTTGCTGAATGTATTGTCCCACCATAAACCCAAACACCACTTGCACAATAGATGGCATTGTGCTGGTAATACCTTCCGGATCAAAAGGAACACCCTCACCTTTGTACATATGTGCTTCGCCTAAAACAGCTTTATCAATGCCTGTTCCAAAATATCCTTCTAAACTAAATGGATCACCCGGCGTGCCCAACCAAACAGTAATAAACCAATACAGCAGGAGTAAAATACCACTGAATACAAATGAGCCCTTTGTTTTACCATAAAAAACAATGATCGACGCGAAGAAATAACAAAGTGCAATCCTTTGGAGTACGCCTAATATTCTAAGGTTATCCAGACTTTTGGCTACCAGATGATCATCTTCCCATTTTACAAACGGACTCCAATGCAGGAGTAAGCCGATCAAAAATATCAATGCAGTTCTTTTGATTACTTTTTTCCAAAACGTAGCGGGTCCGGCTTGTTCAAATCTAGGCATCACAAATGCCATTGCATTACCTACAGCAAACAGAAAAAAGGGAAAAACCAGATCTGTAGGCGTACAACCATGCCAAGGGGCATGTTCCAATGGGCCATAGATATGCGACCAGCTTCCGGGATTATTTACCAATATCATTAAGGCAACAGTAGCCCCACGAAAAACATCAAGTGAGTAGTATCGTTGGTTCATAGCAGTTGTTTGGAAGCGAAAGATAATAAATACACTTTATTTCTTTGGTAAACAGATTGCGCACCGTTTGTAAGCGAAATTTCTGTTAAGCTCAATCATTGGTATCTGAGTCATATCCACGCATTTGCTTATTTTGCAGCCATTCAGTACAACATATATGAGCAAAAAGATATTGATTACCGGAGGTGCCGGATTTATTGGTTCTCATGTGATCCGATTATTTGTCAATAAGTATCCTGACTATACCATCATTAATCTGGATGCGCTGACTTATGCCGGTAACCTGGAGAACCTGAAAGATGTAGAACAAAAAACCAATTATCGCTTTGTAAAAGCCAATATTCTGGATGCTGCTGTGCTGGAACAAATCTTTGAGGAGTATCAAATTACGGATGTAATTCATCTGGCGGCTGAATCACATGTAGATCGTTCTATATTATCGCCGCTTGATTTTGTATACACAAATATCATCGGTACTGTTAACCTGTTGAATACCGCTAAAAAGTTTTGGGCAGGAAATATGCATGGTCATTTGTTTTATCATATTTCAACTGATGAAGTCTTTGGTAGTCTAGGTGAAACCGGGTTCTTTACAGAAACAACTGCTTATGATCCACGTTCGCCTTATTCTGCTAGTAAGGCTTCCTCAGATCATTTTGTAAGGGCATATCATGAAACCTATCATTTACCTTCTATTGTTTCGAACTGCTCTAATAATTATGGTCCCAATCATTTTCCGGAGAAATTGATTCCTTTATTCATTCATAATATTCTCGAAAAGAAACCTTTGCCGGTTTATGGTGATGGTTTATATACACGCGACTGGCTTTATGTAAAAGATCATGCAAGAGCCATTGATACGATTTTCCATCAGGGTAAAGCAGGTGAAACATATAATATTGGTGGATTCAATGAGTGGAAGAATATTGATCTGGTTAAATTACTGTGTGCATTGATGGATGAAAAATTAGGAAGAACAAAAGGTGAAAGTGAACAGCTGATTACTTACGTGAAAGACAGACCCGGACATGATAGAAGGTATGCAATTGATGCGAGTAAAATCAAAGAACAATTCGGCTGGGAGCCTAGTGTAACTTTTGAGCAAGGATTATCAGAAACCATCGATTGGTATTTGGCTAATACAGAATGGTTGCAACATGTTACTTCCGGGGCCTATCAACATTATTATGAATCAATGTACGGTAATCGATAAATATGAAAATCGAAAAAACGCCTTTAGCAGATTGTTATATCATACATGATACCGTGCATGGTGATCAGCGAGGATATTTCTTTGAGAGCTTTAATCGGAAAACATTTTTTTCAGAAACGGGTTTGGATATTGATTTTGTACAAGACAATCAGTCTAAGTCTCAAAAAGGGGTTTTACGCGGACTCCATTTTCAGGAAGGAGAACATGCGCAAGCCAAGCTGGTAAGGGTTTTGCAAGGAAAAGTGTTGGATGTTGTTGTGGATCTTAGAAAAAAATCTCCTAGTTACGGACAAACCTTCGCTATGGAGTTAACAGAAGGCAATCACCAGCAACTTTTTGTACCAAGAGGCTTTGCACATGGGTTTGTTGTATTGAGTGAAACGGCGGTCTTTTTTTATAAGTGTGATAACTATTATAACAAAGCATCAGAAAGAGGCATTATTTTCAATGATACGGATTTGGCAATCGATTGGCAACTGCCTGATACGAATTTGATACTATCAGATAAAGATCGTGTTCTGCCTAGTTTTCAGGAAATATCAAATGATATAAATTTTTAAAAACACGAAATGAGCCAGAACAAAGCTTGATATTAATAAAATGTTTATTGGCGAATTCCGTGTGACAAAAATCAATAACAACACACACATGAAAGGTATCATTCTAGCCGGTGGTTCAGGAACAAGACTCTATCCGATTACAAAAGGAATCAGTAAGCAATTAATGCCGATCTATGATAAACCCATGATCTATTATCCGCTGTCTATTTTAATGTTAGCGGGTATCAAAGACATATTGATCATCACCACGCCTGAGGATAGTGATCAATTTAAAAGACTATTGGGTGATGGAAAAGAATTGGGATGCAATTTTCAATATGCTGTACAACCCACTCCCAATGGACTGGCACAAGCATTTTTAATCGGGGAGTCTTTTATTGGGAATGATAAAGTTGCATTGATCCTCGGCGATAATATTTTTTATGGTGCAGGTTTTAGTCAACTTGTTCAGTCTTTCAATAGTGTAGAAGGTGCTGCTGTTTTCGCTTATGAGGTGAATGATCCAGAACGTTACGGTGTGGTTGAATTTGATGAACATAAAAAAGTGATCTCTATTGAAGAGAAACCGGTGAAGCCGAAATCGAACTATGCTGTACCCGGGCTTTATTTCTATGATAATTCGGTAGTGCGTATCGCAAAATCAATTCAACCATCTGCACGTGGTGAATATGAGATTACAACTGTAAACAATGAATACCTACAACAAGGGAAATTAAAAGTGGGTATTATGAACAGAGGAACTGCTTGGTTGGACACGGGTACTTTTGATTCATTGAGTGATGCCAGTGAGTTTGTAAGGGTCATTGAAAAGCGACAAAGTCAAAAGATTGGCTGTATAGAAGAAGTAGCTTGGCGAATGGGTTATATTGACAAGGAGCAGCTTCGGAAACTGGCAGAGCAATATGCAAAAAGTGGCTATGGAGCCTACCTAATGAACCTAAAATAACTTTTAACAGATGATTTGTTGAGTCTCTAAATAGTTTGATTATCAATAAATTCAACATTTTTTTGATTAAGTTTTAATCTTTTCTTTTTAAACAAAACAGCCTCCTGCCTGTTTAATATGGTATGGACGCTTTTACCATCAAAGATTTGGAGAACCTGACCGGTATCAAAGCCCACACGATCAGGATCTGGGAGCAACGTTATGGATTTCTAAATCCACAACGAACGCAAACCAATATTCGTTATTATAGCAATAGCGAATTAAAAACAGTATTGAACATTGCCTTGTTGAACAAGTATGGGTACAAGATCTCCCATATTGATCGCATGACGCCAGTAGAAATGAAAGAAAAAATTCTTTCATTGACACAGGCACAAGCACAACAAGAGCGTATTGTCAATGATTTGATTCATTGTATGGTGGATCTGAGAATGGAGGATTTCGAAACCGTTCTGGATAACTATATCATGGCAAAAGGAGTTGAAAGAACTATTACTCAGATCATCTTCCCCTTTCTCGAAAGAATCGGAATTCTTTGGCTTACCAATCATGTTAATCCGGCGCAAGAACATTTGGTGACCAATATTATCAGGCAAAAGCTGATTATTGGTATTGAAGGTGTGAGCAGTCATGTTTCTCTCAATAAAACTACTTTGTTGTTTCTGCCGGAAGGAGAACACCATGAGTTAGGGCTTCTCTTTATGTACTTTCTGTTGAAGAGCAGGGGTGTAAAAGTGTATTACTTAGGCTCCAATGTTCCATTGAAAGACGTGGAATATGTTGTGAACCTTAAAAAACCTGATTTTCTATATTCACACTTAACTTCCGTAGCACATAATTTCAATTTCGAGAAGTTCTTGATCAATGCACATAACCGCATGCCGGATATTCCAATCATTGTTTCCGGTTTGTTGACGCAGACTTACAAAAAACGCGTTCCGTCAAATATTAGCTTTAAGAGATCTTTGTCTGAAGTGATGGAATATGTAGCAACTTTTTCCTAATTCTCATCGTATTTTAATAGCATTTGGGTCGATTGAAATTGCAATCGGCCCTTTTTTTGATGTTTAAACATTTGTAACCCATTGATTTGGTTTGTTTTATCTTTTTTAAGAAATATTTAAACAAAATTTTGGAAGGGCAGGGTATTTATGTTTAATTTTATGTCCTAAATAATTAAACACACTGTTTATGTCTACATTGGAATTTAATCAGATGCTGTTGAACAATACCGAGTTCCTGAAGCCTTTTGCCATCACGCTCACCCGTGATACAGAAGCTGCCAAAGATTTGGTACAAGAAACGATGTACAGAGCCCTTGCCAACAAGGACAAATACAATGTAGGAACCAACATCAAAGCATGGTTATATACGATCATGCGTAATATCTTCATCAATAACTATCGTCGTAAGGCTAAACAGTCTACCATTTTTGATAGTACGCCGAATGAGTTTTTGTTAAACCTCAATCAGGGTGCTGTAACGAACGATGCGGTGGCGAAAATTAACCTCAAAGAAGTGCAGGAGGCAATTCACCATCTTCCTGAAATATTCCGCAATCCTTTTTTGTTGTATTTCGATGGATTTAAATACCATGAAATAGCAGATATGCTGGGAGAGCCTTTGGGAACCATCAAAAGCAGGATCCACTTTGCACGTAAGCTGCTCAAAAACCAATTACAGCGGTATTAACTTTTTTGTCTAATTTACTAGTCGAGTGAGCAAGTCTGTCATTATTATAGGAAGCGGCTTTGCCGGACTTTCTGCTGCCTCTTTCATGGCCAAAGCAGGATGGAAGGTTACCGTTTTAGAAAAGCACACCACGCCGGGAGGCCGCGCCCGCCAATTCTCAGAAGCCGGATTTACATTTGATATGGGTCCAAGTTGGTACTGGATGCCGGATGTATTTGAACGTTATTTCAATCAGTTTGGTAAGAAAGTATCCGATTATTATCATTTAAAAAGACTTGATCCATCCTATCGTGTTTACTGGCCTGATGGTCCGGTTGATATACCCGCTGATTATGAAGCATTGCGACGTTTATTCGATGAAATTGAGCCGGGTAGCGCTGTTCAGCTGGATAAATTTTTGAAAGAAGCCGCTTATAAATATGAAGTAGGTATTCAAAAATTGGTATACAAACCCGGACAATCACTCACTGAATTTCTGGATTGGGAATTGATCACCGGTGTATTTAGATTGGATGTTTTCAATTCTATCAAATCACATGTTGCTAAACACTTTTCTAATCCCAAGCTCAAGGAGTTGATGGAGTTCCCCGTTTTATTTCTAGGAGCTTTACCGGAAGATACGCCTGCTTTGTATAGTTTGATGAATTATGCCGATATCAAAGGCGGTACCTGGTATCCTGATGGCGGGATGTTTCAGATTGTAAAAGCTATGTATGATTTGGCAGTAGAACTGGGTGTAACATTTCGTTTTGGGGAAGAAGTAACGACCATTTCTATTGATAAAAATGCAGTGAAAGAAGTAGTGACCCCAAAAGGGTATTACAATGCCGATGTGGTGATTGGTGGGGCAGATTATCATCATATTGAAACCGGGTTACTTCCGGAAGCATTCCGCACATACTCCAATCAATATTGGGATAAACGTGTAATGGCTCCCAGCTGTTTATTGTATTATGTGGGTTTGAATAAGCGACTCAATAATATTCATCATCATACCTTGTTTTTTGATACTTCTTTTGAAGTACACGGTAAAGAAATCTATACCACCCGTGAATGGCCTTCAGATCCTTTGTTTTATATGAGTGCCACATCGGTTACAGACCCCACTGTAGCTCCGGAAGGATGTGAAAACTTATTCCTGTTGATACCCGTAGCTACAGGACTGAGTGATGACAGCGAAGAAAGACGCGATATGTATTTCAATAGGGTGATTGACCGATTGGAAAAACAGCTTGGACAGTCGGTACGAGAGGCTATTATTTACAAAAAATCCTTTGCACACAGCGATTTCGTATCTGAGTACCATGCTTTTCGTGGAAATGCCTATGGTTTAGCGAACACTTTACGTCAAACCGCTGTTTTAAAACCGGGATGTAGGAGTAAAAAAGTGAAGAATCTGTTCTATACCGGACAATTAACGGTTCCTGGACCAGGTGTACCGCCGAGTTTGATCAGTGGGGAAGTAGTGGCGGGAGAAGTCATAAAAGCATTTGGATAAAAAATATTTCAATAGGCCATGAGCTATTGGCCATAAGCAAAAACACAACCCATGATCAATCTGTTTCATGAAGTAAGTCAGGAGTGCAGCAGGATCACGACGGAAAAATACAGTACCAGTTTTTCTTCGGCCATTAGGTTGTTGAATAAAGACCTGCGTACACCCATTTTTAATATTTATGGTTTTGTTCGCTTCGCGGATGAGATCGTAGATACTTTTCATGATTTTGATAAAGCGATACTATTACAAGAATTTAAAATTGCTACGTATGATGCCATTGAAAAAGGCATCAGTATGAATCCGATACTTCATAGTTTTCAGATCACAGTGAATCAATTTGGGATAGATAAAGAGTTGATCGACGCATTCTTATATAGTATGGAACTTGATCTTGATCAACGTAAATACGATCGTGCCGGTTATGAACAATATATTTATGGCAGTGCAGAAGTAGTAGGGTTGATGTGTTTGTTTGTATTCTGTGAAGGGGATAAAAAAATGTATGAGCAATTGAAGCCTTATGCCAGAAGCCTTGGTGCTGCATTCCAAAAAGTTAACTTCCTGCGTGACCTGAAAGCTGATTACGAAGGATTGGAAAGGGTATACTTCCCCGGTTGTGATTTTAGAAATTTTACCTCGGCAGATAAAGCTGCTATTGAGGCAGATATTCAAAAAGATTTTGATCATGCTTACGAGGGTATTCTATTGCTGCCTATGAAAGCACGATTTGGAGTCTATGTAGCTTATAAATATTACCTCTCTCTCTTCAAAAAAATCAAAAAAGTTCGCCCACAAAAGATCATGGAAGAGCGGATTAGAATACCAGACTACGGCAAGGTTTTTATTCTGGCCAAAGCGGGTATCCGTAGTCAGTTGAATTTACTATAGCCTCAGAAAGCAGGAAGACTTATTTTTAGTGTATGGAACAGGTGATACTGGTTAACGAGCAGGATATTGAACTGGGCGTTATGGAAAAAATGGAAGCACATGAAAAAGCTTTGCTGCATCGTGCTTTCAGTGTTTTCATTTTCAATAACCATCATGAACTGCTTTTACAACAAAGAGCAATCAGTAAATACCATAGTGGTGGACTCTGGACCAACACTTGTTGCAGCCATCCTCGTCCGGGGGAAGCAGTTGCTGATGCCGCTTTACGTCGACTAAAAGAAGAAATGGGTTTTGAAACAACACTCTCCAAAGCATTTGACTTTACTTACAAAGCTCCTTTTAGCAATGGGTTAACCGAACATGAATTTGATCATGTATTTGTCGGTACCTATATGGGAGCTATTGAACCCAATGCTGATGAAGTTGAAAAATATGCGTATTATTCATTAGCATCCATTGAGGAAATGTTACAAAAGAATCCTGATGACTTTACTGTTTGGTTTCATATTGCATTTCCTAAAGTGCGTGATTGGTATCTGAAACAACAAAACAATTGATCATGGATAAGTCTGCTCATGCAATTGTGATTGGCGCGGGTGTTGCAGGGATGGCTGCAGCTATTAGATTGGCAGTTCAGGGATATACAGTACATGTATATGAGCAATCTGATCAACCCGGGGGTAAGTTGGGATACTTTGAAACGAAGGGATACCATTTTGATACAGGTCCAAGTTTATTTACACAGCCTGCGAATATTGAAGAGTTATTTGAACTAGCAGGAGAACCCATCGGAGATTATTTTCATTATAGGAAAATGGATCATTCATGTCATTACTTCTATGAAGATGGTACCATGATTCGTGCAGCAGCCGATACAGATGTTTTCGCTGCTGAATTACAACAAAAAACAGGTGAGCCTGCACATCATGTAAAACACTATCTAAATAATTCTGCTAAACTATATGATGGGGTTGCGAATGTTTTTCTGAATCATTCGCTTCATAAAAGAAAGACTTTGGTCAAGGCGAATATTGGAAAAGCCATTAAAACCGTTCGAATATCACACTTGATGAAAAGTATGCACCAAGTGAATCAACAAAGTTTTCAGAGTGAAAAAGTAGTACAGCTATTCAATCGGTATGCTACTTATAATGGCAGTAACCCATATAAGGCACCCGGAATGTTGAGTTTGATTCCACATTTGGAACATAATGAAGGAACGTTTTATCCGGAAGGAGGGATGATCAGCATCACAAAAGCATTACACCAATTGGCTACCAAAAAAGGAGTGATCTTTCATTTCAAGGAACCGATTGAAAGAATTATTCGGCACAATAACAAAGCGATTGGTGTAGTAGTGGCAGGTAAAAATATATTGTCTGATATTGTTGTGAGTAATGTGGATGTATACTTTACGTATTTACGATTATTGAATGATCCGGAAAAAGCGAAGAAAATTTTAAAGCAGGAAAGAAGCAGTAGTGCACTGATCTTTTATTGGGGTATTAATAAATCGTTCTCGCAATTGGGGTTACACAATATTTTCTTCAGTAATCATTATCGAGAAGAATTTGATCATTTATTCCGATTGAAGAAAGCATATCAAGATCCCACAGTGTATATCAATATCACTGCTAAGTGTGAGCCAGGCATACAAGCACCGGAGGGAAAAGAGAATTGGTTCGTCATGGTGAATGTTCCGGCTAATGTGGGACAAGACTGGTCACAATTGAAGACCGTATATCGAAAAGCAGTGATTGATAAATTGAACCGGATGTTACAAACCGATATTGAATCATTGATTGAAACGGAAGACATACTGGATCCGATATTGATTGAAACAAAAACGGGTTCTTATCAGGGTTCATTGTATGGAACAAGTTCGAATTCCAGAATGGCGGCTTTCTTACGTCATCCCAATTTTTCAAGACAAATCGAAGGACTGTATTTTGTGGGTGGAAGCGTTCATCCGGGTGGTGGTATACCTTTGTGTTTGAAGAGTGCTAAGATCATGAGTACGATTGTACAAGAAGATGCACGAAAAAAGAAAAGACATTGAGCAAGTATAAACTAACCATATCGGCTTTTTTGGCCATTCTGTTTCATGTGAGTGGGCTGATCGGTATGTTGTATACCGATCATAAAGATTGGTTCATTGCCAACACCCCCTTGAACCTGATTTTGATGGCGGCACTGTTGGTCTGGAATCAACCCAAACCCAACAAGGCTTTTTTACTTTTTTTATTGGCTGCATTTCTTACTGGCATGGGTTCTGAAATGATAGGGGTAAATACGGGTAAATTATTTGGCTGTTATCATTATGGACAAGTACTCGGTCCGCATTTCAACGGCGTGCCTTGGTTGATTGGTGTAAATTGGTTTGTGATTGTTTATTGTTCCGGTGTGATCATGCAAAAAGTCATTGACTGGATGAGTTTGAAATATGAGGAGTCTGGCGGACGCTTATCCAAGCGCATGGTCACTATTTCATTGGTTCTTGATGGAGCTTTATTAACCGTTTTTTTTGACTGGGTAATGGAGCCCGTAGCTGTGAAATTGGGATTTTGGCAATGGGAAGGAGGGGTAATTCCGTTTTTTAATTATCTCTGCTGGTTTCTCATCAGTGCAGCGTTGCTGTTACTTTTCCGGTACTTGCGGTTCGATAAGACCAACCATTTTGCGGTACATTTGTTTATTATACAGCTTCTGTTTTTCTTAACACTCAGATGGCATTTGTAATATGTTATACGTATTGATCACACTCGCTACTTTTTGTATCATGGAAGGCATTACTTGGCTTACCCATCGGTACGTAATGCATGGATTTTTGTGGTATTTGCATGAAGATCACCACCAGAAAGGTCCCGGATTTTTTGAGAAGAACGATGCTTTCTTTATCATTTTTGCAATACCCAGTTGGTTATGTATCATGTTAGGAAGTATGAATCAAGTGTATTGGGTAGTGAGTATTGGTGCGGGTATCGCCATGTATGGGTTTGCTTATTTTTTGGTACATGAAATCATCATCCACCAGCGTATTAAATTGTTTACAAGAAGTAATAATAAATACATCAAAGCCATACGTTGGGCACATAAAATGCATCACAAACATCTAGACAAACATGAAGGCGAAAGTTTTGGTATGCTCATCGTTGCTAAAAAATACTGGGATAAAGTTCGAAAAGATGAAATGATGCAAAAGCAATAATTTCACCATTCACAATTGACCATTCACTACTGACTACTCACTATCACTATATCATCTCCGGTTCAGGTCTTGCAGGTATGAGTCTGCTCATGCGCATGATGCAAGATTCTTTTTTTGATGACAAACAAATATTGGTTGTAGATAAAGCTCCTAAACAGCAAAACGACAGAACCTGGTGTTTTTGGGAAAAAGAAAATGGGCTTTTCGAATCAATCGTACATCATCAATGGCAACAGTTAGATTTCTTTTCAAATGATTATTCAGCTACATTAGCTATTGATCCGTATCGGTATAAAATGATACGGGGCATTGATTTTTATCAGTATGTGTTACAAAAGGCAGCCAATAAAAGTAATGTCCATTTTCATTATGAGGAAGTGCTGGGAGTTGGGAATGAAAATAATAAAGCCGTATTGACATTGGCTTCAGGAAAAATAACCGCTGACTATATTTTCAATAGCATTCTGTTCCGCGAACCAAAAATCACAGCCGGACAATATATGTTGCTCCAGCATTTTAAGGGATGGGTGATCGAGACATCTACTCCTGTTTTCGATTCTTCTAAAGCCACTTTCATGGATTTCAGAGTATCGCAGAAAGAAGGCACTACGTTTATGTATGTAATGCCGGTAGCAACCAATAAAGCACTGGTAGAATATACTTTGTTTACAGAAAAATTATTACCACAAGAAAAGTATTCCGAAGAACTGGTTCAATACCTATCTGAGTATCTGGGAATCGATACATTTACCATTGAACATGAGGAATTTGGGATCATCCCCATGACCAATCATGTTTTCCCTTCAGTTGAAGGTAAAGTCATTTATATTGGAATTGCAGGCGGACAAGCCAAAGGAAGCAGTGGATATGCATTTCAGTTTATACAAAAAAGAACAGCAAGTGTAGTGGATGCTTTAAAAAACAATCGTGTTCCTAAAGCTGATAATAGTATTACTGCGAAAAAATTTCGCTTGTACGATAGTGTATTATTGAATGTACTACACTATAAAAAACTCAACGGCGATCAGATATTTGCAGCGATCTTCCAAAAGAATCCGCCTCAGCGTGTACTTCGTTTTTTAGATAATGAAACCAGTGTATTGGATGACCTGCATATAATGAATAGTGTACCCACAGGCATCTTTCTTAAAGCTGCTTTTCAAGAGATATTCAGGTAGTTAAAATTGTTTCAGTTATTTTTGCCATCATCCATCGCCTATTTGCTATGAATTTTGGCCTCGTAGTACAATGGATAGTATAAGAGTTTCCGAAGCTCCAGATCCAGGTTCGATTCCTGGCGAGGCCACAAGGGCAAGAATCAAGAAGGAAGAAACAAGAAGTAATAATTTAATTATAACAGAGAGTTTCCGAAGCTCCAGATCCAGGTTCTCCGCCGCGGCGGATGGCGAGGCCACAAGGGTAAGAATCAAGAAGGAAGAAACAAGAAGCGGGGTACAAAAGAAAGGCATTCGAACGTCAATACAATTATCAAACATAGATCACTTCTTCCTTCCAAGTGAAGAATAAAAGAGAATTGACACTTATCTATAAAAAAAAGGGAAGTCCTCTCTTTGCGGACCACGTTTACCAAGCATCACAAATATAATATAACCTATTGCGATACATAATAATAGATATCGTAACCATTTAGGAATATAGTTTCCTTTATTCTTATACATAGGAAAAATATTATTGGCTTAAGTATATTTCTCACAGGGTTTACTTTTTAGCTTCACATTTATGCTATCTTAAAATCTACCCAGTTTTGAAATAGTTTTAGCTTAATCATGATTACTATTATTTTTTAAATTGAGTTGAATCAGAATTATCTTTTATCAACTCATATCCCGAAATCTTCCCTAAAGGAACTATTTGTGGTGGACCAAAGTATATATTTAAATGAAGTGATGTAACCCTCAGGCTATCTGCCAATTTTTTAGGGAACTTTATACGTACAACTGTTTGTCCCATTTCGTTAAATAAACCAGTAATATTAAAAGGGACTTCGTCTTTTTTTTGAAAGGCATTATTCAACAATAAACTATACTTATTAACATCATATCTTATTGCTTCATCATCTTTGCCTATAACCCGCAGATTGCTAACTCCAATTAAGTTCTTGAACTCAATTGAATTATTGTTTTTTAATGCAGTAATAACTTTATAAGTAGTTTCATCTATAATTTCTCTATTAGTCTGCGAATGGCAACTATTAGACAAGAAAGTCAAACCGTAAATAATCAGAAGAAAATTCTTCATTGATAGTAATTTATATTTTGACAATTGTCAGTAGAGATTATAATTTCAATATTTTCTACACTAATTTAATTATAAGTAATCAATTTAATATTCGCTTTTGTAAAGAAATTGAAAGCCATTGTCAGCAGGTCTTTTGTAACGGCTATATGATCCGGAATACTCGCTTTCACAATAACTTTTAGAACGTTTTCGAACTTTCCAAAAGTTCAACTCATCGTTATTCATGTGGTAATCCATTCAATCCAAAATACTTCCCTTTTGATGTCTCAATCACCGTTTTAATGTTTTTAAAATGATCTTCAGTTGGTGACAGGTTTACAAATTTTCCTACGATTCTTCTGTGTTTATAAATGATGATCGTATTTTCTACATTAGGATCTATTTTGTTTAAATACATTTCTGTTTCTTGATCATTCATGGATGGGACATAGGTAAGCGCTGTTCTTTGTAATTTCAATTCTTTCCCAAGAGACTCTAGCAATTGCTGTCTGTCTGTAGCATTATAATTTCTTTCATCGCCATATACAAAATAGGCTTTCAGTGAATCCTTATACTGCTCCGCACTAACTTCCAGAAATTGTAGCCACTGTTTAATAGAGGGCCAATCGGGTCTATTGCCGGTATAAAAAATGATGCCGTGATAACGTCCGTATTTACAAACCGGACAAGCCCTGCTGCCCTTATCGGGTCCATAAGCATGATAAGGTATAAAGGAAGGTTGATCTTGTCCAATAGATAGTCCTGATTCCTTGGGTAAGTCTTTTGTAGCTGGATGATTGGGAATATTAAGTCCTAGTATAATATCATGTTCTGCTATCTGTACTTTTCCATTCAACAGTACACGAAGTATACCATTGCCACCTCTTTCTTCTGCAGGATATTTCTTCAAATGTTTGATCAATAATGGGTCTTCATCAAAAACAAGATCATCAACATAATAAGGGTTAGCAATTGTTGGTTCTTTGATCAAAAGATGAATATGAGCCGGAATATCTTCTTTCGGATAAGGTGCAGGTCTCAATGTATGAATTATGTAATTTCCATTACTGTCAGACTTTACCCAGCCGCGTAAATAACCGTGTTGTGCTGCTTTCCCGTGGCTTCCGACTTTATTGCTATACAAACCTCTGGTATCCGTATGCCAATAATAGATGAGGATATTGGGGGCAGGCGTTTTTCCATCCGACTGAAATACCCGTCCTGTGATCATTAATTGTTGGGCATTCTCATACCACCCTGCACTGGTATCGGAAGATTCAATCTTATCCGGGATTCCTTCAAACATCAGTTCGCAGGTTTCGCAATTGCCGCCTACCGGAACCGTTTCTTTTTTTTGCTGGGTAGGTTGTGCCTCACAGGATGAGAATGTCAATATGCTAAAGAGTGTGAGAGAAGAAAGATAGTTGGACATCATGAATTTTTGCTACAAAATTCCTGTCAATGTAGTCGCCCAACAAATGTGATGTTATAAGATGAGTTTATATTGTCGTATCCTGAGTGATCGAACCCATTACCCGTTTAAAATCAGACGCATAATTTCTACTTAGACGTAATAATGTTTGGTCTTTTAACACAATATCATAATCGCCATTCTGCCGCGAGCGAAAAGAAGCAATCTGTTGGATATTTACAATCGTAGATTTATGGATACGTATAAACTGATCAGACTGTAATTCCTCCTGTATCTTTCCGAGCGTAGTTTTATGTAAGTATTTTCTGGATGGAGTATGTATCAACACGTAAGGCGGACTTGACTGAATATGCTGTATCTCTTGTTTGGTTACCAGTATTTTTTGATGACCCTCATGTACAAGAAGATTAGGACTATATGAGTAAACTTTATCAAGAGGCGATGATGGCTGAATAATAGCTTCTTGGGATTTTGAGGACTTAAAAAAGAAAGGGAGACCATATAACAATAGGAGTGAATACCCATTTTCTGCAAAACTAAATCCTATGCCTTTCCAAAAGAGGAATCTTTGTTCATAAAAAATACTAGAGATCAAATCAATCCATACAGCACTTATAAATAAGTGAGTCACAATAAAGAAAAAATAGAGCAAAAGCTGATGCTTGAAAGGTAAAGACTCTTTTTTCAGTATTTTATTTTGAAGTATACAAAATGGAATAAACCACCACCAAAAACTGCTGAATAAAAAAGATTCCGAAAAATAGTAAACTGAATCAGTGAAAACTGTTTGGCTAAAGTCTTTTATAAGTGTAAAAAGGAACCCGGCCGAAACAAGTATGATGGCTAAAGAATGAGATGAAATTTTTTGATGAAACTTAAGTTCCATGGCAGATACTTTAATGTCACATTTAAAAGTAAGCAGTTTTTAAAAATCGCTATTGCGAGGATATGTTAATTCTTTAGTAGGGTTAAAATAGAACGCTGGTTATCATGATTTTCATGAAAATCAGCGTTCTATATACATTCAATCAAAAATCACTTTACCCAATAATCCACTACTGTTACTTTTTCAAGTAACCCCGGTAGCAGTTTGGTGAAAGCTGTATGGGCAGGATGTACCAAATAATCATCCCTATCTTTTTCACTAGAAAAAGTGAGCAGGAAACAATGGGTAAGACCGTTATTCAATTTCTCTTGACTATTATTCTCTCCCCATTCAAATTTTTTAATGGTTTTTATTTGATTGGATAATTCTTTAAATGCACGAACCACTTTATCAATAGCAGCGGAATCTGCTTTTGATGTCCAGCCGAATAGCACTACATGGCGGAGTTCTTTGGAATTGATTTGGGATTTACCGTTGATAGAAACGAATACAAATAATATCCAACAAATTATCATCTTTTTCATACACAAATTATTGATGGCTCATAGCTAATACATTGCATGCACCATTGCCAAACTTTCTCTTGCCATTTGGCTATTGTATTCAAACGTAAGCTGTTTGTGATTAATTGTATCTACAATCGTTCCAATGAAACAGAGTCCGGCAGTGAAAAGGTATAACAAACCCATTCCATTTTGTCTGACCATGAATCTTTGTACCCCTGCTACCAGTACAAAGCCAAGTATGCAGCCAAGTAGTATCTGATCGGTTTTTCTTCTTTTACCATTATAAACGGCGATGAAGTTTTGCAATCTTTCAGGTGATAAATCTGAAGTAAGGTTTTGTAAATACACCAGCTCTTCGCCTTCAAGAGCGGGGATCAGATTGTAGAGGTTGGGTTTCATGTTGTTTGCGTAAAGGTTGTATGAGTTGCTTTATCCTTATAAATATAATGATTACTCCCACAATTCCCAATGGATGATGATGAAAGGAAGCCCGAAAACGAAAATGCAAGGCATCATGAATGGCATGTCCAATACCGCAGCCCGGACATTTACCCAGTCCCAATAGCCGTGAGGGGCAAAATGATTTCTGACCTTCCGTATCAGGTAAAAAGAACAATAAGATCAATGCACTGATCCAGAAAATGAGTTCGATATGTTTGCGGATGTATCGGATAGTTTGAAGTTCGGATTACTTTCCGAAAGCAGCAATATTGCTACTAAAGATTTTTACCGCGATGGCCAGCAGAATTACGCCAAAGAATTTACGAACTGCCAATAGACCGGCTTGTCCAAGCGCGCGCTCTATGACTTTCAAAGACTTTAAAACAATATAAACCACCACCAAATTGATCAGAATACCACTTAGAATATACAATTCCTCATAGTTGGCTTTTAAAGACATGACGGTTGTAAGTGTACCACTACCTGCAATGATAGGGAAAGCAATAGGCACTACCGATCCAGATTTGGCATCTTTATCTCCTTTAAAAATTTCATGTCCTAACACCATTTCCAATCCCAATAAAAAAATCACAACAGAACCACCTACTGCAAAAGAACGAATGTCTAATCCTAAAATCTTTAAAAAAGCTTCTCCTGCAAACAGAAAAAGAATCATTAATGCGCCAGATATTAAAGTGGCTTGTGTAGAACGTATTCCACCCATCTTTTCCTTCAAAGAGATCAACAATGGAATCGATCCCACAATATCAATCACCGCAAACAAAGTAAAAGTAATGGTCAGCAGATGGTCGAGTTGGAAGGTCATGGCGGTAGAAGTTTAAACTAAGGTAATATAAAGTGAGAAGTCAAAATTCAAAAAGTGAAAAGTGAGAAGATCTTGCGAAAACAGCATCTGCCATTTCATATCTCCGTGCCACTCTGTGCCGAACTCTGTGTATCTCTGCGGTTTTTTACCACAGAGGTAAAGAAGTTCGGCACAGAGTGGCACAGAGGAAGAAAGTTGATTATCATCAATTTAGTTTTCACGTTTGACCTTTCACCTTTCACTTCTCAAAACCTAAACACATGATTCCTCACCAACTTATACTCAAACTGCAAGGCTTCCAGACAGTTTTTACAGAGGCAATCTGTGTATTTACTCTCAATATAAACACGTTCCTCATAACTGAGTTTAGGACCACTGCACTGACAGGCAGGAATATTACCCACTTTGCACTCAAATGTTTTAGTGCAACGCGGACAATGTTTGATTTCGTGTTTGTGTGTCATGGAAGGGTAATTAAAAATGCAAAAGTCAAAATGTAAAAGTCAAAAGTGACAATAGCTAATGGTCCATAGTCCATGGCAAATAGTAGTGCAAATTGGTTACTATGTTTATCTTGCCCTTTCACTTTTGACTTTTCACTTTTGATTTATCGCCAATTAAACGTCACCCCGGCATTAAACAAAAATGGGATGGCATTGAATCCGCGTGCATCAAAGAATTTTTTACCGGTAATATTCTGTGCATCAGCAAAGAAGCGAACACTGTTGTTCAGTACGTAATCAGCTGAAGCACCAAGAATAAAATAAGATGGTAATGAAACATCTGCTCTTCTGAATCCGCCAATATCAAAACGTTGACTTACATATTTGCCGGTAACCGCTACATTCAATCCCTTGGACAAGTCCACATTGGCACTGATATTGAAATGGTGCTTGGGTCTGCGTAAGAGATAATCGTAAGTAACTGTGTCTTTGGTGGTCAAACGGTTTTGGGTTAGTTCTTCACTCAGCAATAATGTATAGTTAGCAGTAATACCTACTTTTTTGCCCAGTCTGGCATTTATTTCCCATTCCAAACCATTGACAATCTGTTTTACATAATTGAAATAATTGAACGTGATATAGTTGTAGTCAATACCGTTATTGATCTTTCTATTAAAATAGACAAGTCGAGTACTCAGTTGTTTGCTTTGATAGCTGATGCCTGCTTCATAGTTCACAGATTTTTCTGCTTTCAAGTTGGCATTCAAACTCAACTGGTATAATGAAGGTGTTTTGAATCCACTTGAAATACTACCAAATACACGAACGGCATCATTGATACTATAAGAAGGATTGAAAGTATAAGTAGCATTATTGCCATAACGAGAATGATTGTTATAACGTCCGCCTAATTCGATATTCAGTTTCTTATCAGCACTACTATAGATCAATGAACCATATAAGGCGGTTTGTGACATAGAGGTATCACGAAACCTGCTTCTGAATGGACCAAATGAGCTGATCGCGAAATAGTCTTGGTTGTAGGACCCATAGCGATAATCAATACCTGTGAGCAATGTGAAACCCGCACCCATTTTCACAGAACTGTACAATTCAGCAAACTGAGAAATGGATTTATAACTGTTGTCTTCAAAAATAGTACTGGTTTTATGCGCACTATCATTTCTATAATTACGTCCCAGTTCGCTGTACTGATAGTTTCCGGTCAATGCGAAAGCGCCTTTCTTGTATTGAAATCCAGTACCAGTGATCAGTGATGTGTTATTGATATTATAGTCACGGTCATCATTGAATACCCCTGCATCAATACCTGCTTTGTATTGACTGTGCATCAAAAATGTTTTGAACATGAGATGGTCATTGACTTGGTACATCAATTGGGCGTTGGCAACAGAACCATCGTATTTGTCTTTATCGTAATTACGAATACCTGTGCTGTCATAGGCAGATGAAAATCCATTGGTAAATAAACGTGCATAACGGGCAGTGTAAGTGAATTTATTTTTCTTACCATACAACTGAATATTATTGCGGGATGTACCAAGATTACCCTGACTCAAAGTTGCTTTTACATTGAATGCTTTTTGGGCATCTTTCTTTACGGTAATGATATTCACTACTCCCGCAATGGCATCGCTGCCATATAGTGTAGATTGAGCACCTCTGCACACTTCAATTCTTTCTACATCATTGATGGAAAAAAGATTGAGGTCAAAATCTGTAGTAATGGTAGAAGGGTCATTCAATGGAATTCCATCCATCATGATCAATGTACGACCAGGAGAAGCCCCGCGCATATACACGGTTTGAACGCTACCGATATTATTGAAAGCACCATTGATGGTGATGCCGGCTTGTTCATTGAGTAATTGGGAAATGCTCTTACCACCGCTTTTTTCAATTTGGGCTTTGGTGATCACAGAGATCACTTTACCGGTAGTACTTTGTTTCTGTTCAATTTTGTTGGCAGTTACCACTACTTCATCGAGGGTAACCGTGTCTTTTTGTGCAAATACCTGGGTGCCAGACAGCAGGCATGCAAGGAGCGTAATTGTTTTGCTCATTGTTGTTTGTTATAAGGTTGAACAATGAGCTTTCAGGAAATTTTAAAAAACGGAGAAACATAAATAGCCGCTGCAGACAGCATTTACATTCCATGCTTTTCACCCGAAAGCCGTGAATGAACGTTTGTGTCTGGCAGGTCTTCTGGCTTGTTCTCTGTCATTGAACCTTCCCATCCCGATTGCATGGGACAGTGGTTAGTAGAAACGACAGCGGTGAGAGGGTAATGGCTAATGGATCATAGCAAATAGAGTCTATTAGCTAGATCTATTAGCTATAAGCAAACCACCCAAGAACTTACAGCTACGGGGATAGCGCCGGATTCACACCGGACTTCCCTTTTAATCCCGCATGTAGCGAGAACCAAATACGTAGCAAAAGTAGGGGCTCCAGTATTTTCTGAAAATTAAGTTTTACACGGGAGGGGGAAAAGTTGGGTGGTTGATAGTCCATGGTCCATAGCATATGGCTAATGGTTCATGGCAATAGGATGATAGCTAATGGTAAAGAGATTGCAAAGATTACTACACGTTCCAAAATGTTTTTCTACTATTTGCTATGAACTATCAGCTACTCTACATGACCCATTCGCCATAGACTATAACACATCTTTTCCTTACATTTAACACCATATCAATTCATTATGCAGGGAAATCAAAAACTTAATTTGTTCAGTTTCACCATGATTGTTGTAGGTCTGGTGATTGGGATGGGAATTTTTAGAACGGCGGCTACCAGTGCCAAAGATGCTATTGAACCCTCAGTGTATTTTACGGCTTGGATACTAGGCGGATTTGTAGCTCTTTGCGGAGCACTGACTTATGCTGAGATCGGGAGTCGATATCCGGTGACGGGAGGGTATTATAAAGTGTTTTCTTATGCATATCATCCCAGTATTGCCTTTGCTATTAATTGTATTATTCTCATCAGTAATGCGGCAAGTTTGAGTGCGGTAGCATTGATTGGCAGTGGATATATTACAAAATTATTTCCGGGTTATAATTGGACAGATATTGACAAAGCATTGATCAGTTGTGTAGCTATTATTGTTTTCTATGGTATCAATCTGATGGGGCTACGCATGAGTTCACGAGCGCAAAATATTTTGATGCTGATCAAAATCGGAATGATTGTGGTATTGATTCTTGCGCTTTTCTTTCCGCAGGATCACACAGCTACTGTCGCAGCAACTACAGTACTTCCGGAAGCTGCCGGTTCATCGATGAGTTGGATACAGAGTTTGGGTATTAGCTTGATTGCTGTTTCTTTTACCTATGGAGGCTACCAACAGACCATCAATTTTGGAAATGAAGTAAATCAGCCTGCAAAAAATATTCCTAGAGGCATCTTTATTGGTATTGCTATCATTATCGGTTTGTATCTTTTGGTGAATCTTAGTTATTATACCATTGTAGGGTTTGATCAAATGAAAGGAGAAAGAGAGATCGCCTATGTGGTCATGGAAAAAACATTTGGTACCCGAGGGGCCGATATTTTTTCTTTCTTTTTATTCTTTGGAGTATTGGCTTATGTCAATGCATTGTTGATGAGTAATCCAAGGGTGATGTACGCAATGAGTCAGGAAAGAACTTTGCCGGCATTCTTTTCAAAACAAAATCCCAATAATCAGGTTTTTACGATTTCCTTGACTGTATTCGCAGCGATGTGTATTGTAATTTTATTCTTTGCACAAACTTTTGATAAGATACTCAACTTCACTATTTTCTTAGATTGTTTTGGCATGGTTGCCTCCAGTGCTACCATTTTTATTCTTCGTAAGCGAACCAAACATTTGGATGGCACAGGCATTTTTAAGATGAAGTTATATCCTTTGATGTCATTGATTTTTATGAGTGCTTATTTATTTGTAGGTATTAGTATCGCCATGCAAACACCGGATACGGCATTGGTAGGACTGGCAGTACTCGCCGGGTTCATGCTCATTTATTTCCTCACTTCAAAATTCAGAACCAACACGCCTGAACAACAAGTATAAGCTCATGGATATTTCATACATATTGAATGAATTGGGAGAAGATCGGGATGAATATTTTCGTGCGGTATCACCTCCGATTGTGCAAACCAGCAATTTTGCTTTCAAAACGGTAGATGACCTTCGAAAAGCATTTGAAAATGAATATGGTGGATGGTTATATAGTCGTGGATTAAATCCAACGGTAGAGATATTAAGGAAAAAACTAGCGGCATTGGATGGTGCAGAAGATTGTTTGGTTTTCAACAGTGGGGCTGCTGCCATTTTTGCATCGGTATTGGCAAATGTGAAAGCAGGTGATCATATCGTGAGTGTGAAAGATCCTTATACCTGGGCCAGGAAAATGTTCGATGAAATTCTTCCCCGTTTTGGTGTAACGGTTACCTATATCGACGGACGTTCCATCACCAATTTCGAAAATGCGATTCAGTCCAATACCACTGTTATCTATTTAGAATCACCCAATAGCTGGATGTTTGACTTGCAGGATTTGTCTGCGGTAGCCCAACTGGCTAGGTCAAAAAATATGATAACCATTTGTGATAATAGTTTTTGTACGCCCCTGTATCAAAAACCTTATGAAATGGGGATAGATCTGGTATTACAATCTGCTACAAAATATATTAGTGGGCATAGTGATGTAATTGCGGGTGTTTTAAGTGGCAGCAAACAACAAATTGAACGTATCTTCAATAGTGAATACAATAATATAGGGTCCGGTATCCAACCTTTTAATGCATGGTTATTGATTAGAGGGCTACGCACATTACCTGCAAGATTGGAGCGGATTACTCGCACCACCCAAATAGTAATAGAGTTCCTTTTATCTCATCCGCGTGTTGAAGAGGTTATTTTTCCATTGCATCCTTCTTTCTCTCAATACGAGCTGGCACAACGCCAGATGAGTGGAGGATGTGGATTATTGACATTCACTATCAAAACCCAGTCCTGTGAAACCATCGAGAAATTCTGTAACAGTCTGAAACACATACTCATGGCAGTGAGTTGGGGAGGACATGAATCCCTGATCATTCCAAAATGTGCGGGACTGCAGCGGGCAGATTTTAATGCCGAGCTAGACATACATAGGAGTTGCCGTTTGTATGTGGGATTGGAGGAGCCGGAGTATATCATTGCCGATCTACAACAGGCGTTTGATGTAATAAAGGGCCTTTCATAACATTTTATTAACGGATAAATGTCTTTCAGCTCCGCCCATCAGAAATTTATCGATCTGCTATGGAAACCGTTATTTTTGTTATATATGAAGAAGCTTTTGACCCTTCTTGGGTGTGGTATTTTTTTACAAGTCCAGGCACAGACAACCAATGAAAAATGGGATCTGCGTAAATGTGTGGATTATGCTACACAGAATAATATTTCTGTGAAACAGGCAGATATTCAAGCGCGTATCAGTGCGTTACAAGCGCGTCAGGCAAAATTAAGTCAGTACCCTTCCTTGAATATGAACTCAGGAACCGGTGTTCGTTTTGGTAGATCCATCGATCCAACTACCAACCAGTTCTCTACCAGTCAATTCCTATATCAGAATTTCGGCATGAACGCCAGTATTCAATTGTATAATAATGGAAGTCTGCGTTATACTTTACAAGCAGCTGATTTTAATGCTAAAGCTGCCTTAGCTGAAGTAGAGAGGGCTGCGAATGATGTATCACTTAATGTGGCGAATTTCTATTTGCAAGCATTGGCATCGAGAGAACAAGTAAAGATTACTCAGGTACAGATCGCACAATCACAGTCTCAGTTGGATATTACTAAGAAAAGAGTAGAAGCAGGTGTTTTACCGGAATTAAATCAGGCTGAAATAGAAGCACAGTTAGCAAATGATAGCAGTAATTATGTGACAGCTGTTACCAATTATGAACTGAATATTTTAAATCTGAAAGGATTACTCAACCTTGATCCGGCTATTGCTTTTGAAATCGATACTCCTCCGGTAGAAAGTATTCCGCTTGAAAGCTTTGGCGATTTACAACCGGAGTTGGTATATCAATTGGCCATGACCACTCAGCCATTACAAAAAGCCAATGATTTCAGAATCAAAGCAGCACAGAAATCAGTACTAGCGGCAAAGGGGCAAATGTATCCTACACTGAGTTTCGGTGGAAACTTGGCCAGCAACTTTTCCAATTCTTTTAAAAATACAACGGGGTTCACATTCTTAGGATACCGTCCTATCACCGGTGCTGAACCTAAAGTAACAGTGAGCAATGTTGATTATTATGTTCAAGAGCCACTCTATCGTTTTAATCAGCAAAGTAGAAGTTTTGGAGGTTTATGGGATGGATGGGCGAATCAGATCAGTAACAACTTTGGACAAAACGTGGGCATCAACTTATCTGTTCCCATTTTTAACAGTGGACAAAGCAGAAATGCTTATCAACGTTCTAAGTTGGATCTGAGAAATGTAGAGTTACAGAAAACCCAAGCGGATCTTAAACTGAAACAAGATATTTATACAGCATATAATAACGCCACCGCATCATTACAAAAATTCAATGCAGGTAAGAAAGCAGTCGAGAATGCACAAAAGGCCTACGATTTTGCTTTGAAGCGTTATGAGGTAGGATTATTGGGTTCATTGGAATTAATCACCAATCAGAATAATCTATTGCGTGCCAAAGTACAGCAGTTGAGTAACCAGTATGAATATGTATTTAGAATGAAAGTATTGGAGTTTTATAAAGGTCAGGGTCTAAAACTGTAACCCAAGCATCAGTATCGCAGATTTAAAAGAAAATCATTATGAACAAGAAACTATTGTGGACGATTGTAGGGTTAGTAGTTGTTGTGGGTGCATTTATTGGACTGAAAAAAACAGGTGTTATTGGTAAAGATGAAGGATTGAATGTGTCTGCAGAAAAAGCAGCACTCAGAACCATCATCGAAACAGTAAATGCCAGTGGTAAAGTATACCCTGAAATTGAAGTGAAAGTGAGTCCGGATGTGAGCGGAGAGATCATTGAATTGAATGTAAATGAAGGCGACAGTGTTCGCAAAGGACAGGTGTTGGCTCGTATCTATGCAGATATTTATTCTACTCAGCGTGATCAGTTTGCTGCCGGCGTTGAGCAAGCAAAAGCACAATTATCCAATTCCAACGCCAATATTCCGGGATTAAAAGCAATCTTAGATAATGCCAAAGCAGCTTTTGAGCGTCAGCGAAAATTATATACCGAGAAAGTAACTTCACGTCAAGAATACGATCAGGCTGAACAAGCATACCGCACCGCAGAAGCCAATTACAAAGCAGCAATTGAAGGATTAAAAGGAACAGAAGCCTCTATCATGGGAGCTGAAGCACAGTTGGCAAGGGCTAATAAAGATCTATCGAGAACCACACTGGTAGCACCAATGGATGGTGTCATTAGTTTGTTAGCAGTAAAGAAGGGAGAAAGAGTAGTAGGAACCGCACAAATGGCAGGAACAGAAATGATGCGTGTAGCAGATATGCGAAGCATTGAAATACGTGTTGATGTTGGTGAAAATGATATACCCAAAGTAAAACTAGGAGATACAGCATTGGTGGAAGTAGATGCATATACCAATCGTAAATTCAAAGGGCTGGTATATAAGATTGCCAATCCCAATACACAAGCAACAACCACAGCAACCAGTACAGAAGTCACGAATTACAAAGTACATATCAGATTGATTCCGGATAGTTATAAGGATATGATGATTCCGGGCAGGGCTTTCCCTTTTCGTCCGGGTATGAGTGCCAGCGCAGATATTCAAACCAATACCAAAGAAAATGTACTGGCAGTTCCACTCAATGCAGTAACCACGCGTGAGAAAAACAGTGATGAAAAAGAGGGTGCTTCCAAGAAAGTATCTTCAGAGGATAAACCGGGTATTGATGATGAGGCAGTAGAAGAAGTGGTCTTCATTGTTCAAAAAGATAATAAAGTAAAAAAGGTAAAGGTGAAAACCGCTATCCAAGACTTGAACTATATTGAAATTATAGACGGACTCAATGATGGCGATCAAGTAGTAACGGGGCCATATAATACGGTGAGTAAGATCTTAAAAGATGGTAATCTGGTAAAAATTGTACCAAAGGATAAGCTTTTTGAAGAAAAGAAAAAAGAGTAGAGAGTGAGAAACAAGTAATGAGAAACAAGAAATAAGAAACAAGGAGCAAGAAACAAGGAAGACACAAGTAGCAAGGAAGCTGCAAGCCACAAGCTACAAGTGTAGGAGAAGAAACGACTTTAAATAGCTCCGGACTTTAGTCCGGAGTTTTTTTTGAATTGCGTCATTCATTTGCCATGAACCATTTGCCATTACCTATCCGCATCCCACCACAATTCCTATCTTCGTACCGGAACAATTCTTTGATGCATGCGATATGGAATCATTGGTAGTGGGAGTTGGGCAACAGCGTTGGCTAAAATCCTTACAGATAATGGAAACAATATTTACTGGTGGGTAAGGAATGCAGAAACCATTCAGTACATCGAAAAGCGAAAACACAATCCACATTATCTCAGTGCTGCGTATTTCAATCCCTCTCAATTGGTACTCAGTAGTCATCTGAAGGATGTGGTGCAAGCCGTAGATGCATTGGTTATTGCAGTGCCTTCTGCTTTTGCAGAACAAGTATTTGAGCAATTACAACCGGAAGATCTGCAAGGAAAAAAAATCATTTCTGCCATTAAAGGTATTTTACCTACTGATAACAGGTTATTACACGAATACCTGTTTACTCATTTTCAGTTTCCGGTAGAAAATTATTTTGCTTTATTGGGACCTTGTCACGCAGAAGAAGTGGCATCAGAAAAATTATCTTATCTCACGTTCTCGGGAAAAGATAGTACAACTACACAACAGATCGCTACTGATTTCGGAACAGAATATATCAATACCGTTGTCAATAATGATGTGGTAGGGGTTCAGTATGCAGCCGTACTTAAAAATATTTATGCGTTGGGTGCAGGTATTGCACATGGATTGGAATATGGTGATAATTTTCTTAGTGTCTATATCGCTAATAGTGCTAATGAAATGGTTGCGTTCTTACGCAAGTTGAACGAAAAAGAAGGGGTTGAAACGGAGAAGGGACATAATTATGCAGCATCTGTTTATTTAGGTGACCTACTGGTAACCTGTTATTCTCTGTATAGTCGTAACCGTACTTTCGGAAATATGATTGGTAAAGGGTATTCGGTAAAAGCAGCCCAATTAGAACTGAATATGGTGGCAGAAGGTTATAATGCTGCCAAATGCATTTACCGTACAAACCAGAGTGTCAAAGCTATAATGCCCATAGCATCAGCCATTTATGAGATATTATGGGAACAGCATTCTGCCGCTGATGGATTTAAGAAAATAGAAGGTTTTTTGGTCTGACAAAAGTGGTAACTTTATTCCATGCCAGTTTCATTTACCTTATTAAGCCCAATGGTACTCCTGATATTGCTTGGTGCAGTCATCGGTATCAATCTTTTAAGGAAACTGTTGCGTCAGGAATAGTAGCTACAAGCTGCAGGCTTCAAGCTTCAAGTGAATTTTTCTAGGCCATATATTTTTTTAGCCCAGTTTTATAGTAATGCTTATTCAAATTGCACGGCACTTCAGTGCCGTGAGATTTGGAGATCATTCTACAAAAAGATCTGCAGCAATGCCATCTGCTAAAAATTTTCCTTGAGCTGTTAAAACAATATGCTGTTCTTGTAATCGAATATTTTGTTGTACCAAATGAATTTGTGCCGCTTGCAAAACTTCTTGCTTTCTTTCTTCTCCCCAATTTTTCTCTAAGAAATTCAATGAAGTACCTTCTATTGTTCTTAAGCTGGTCATCAGGTACTCATTGATTCTTTGAATCATGGTTAGCGTTTCAGATTCAAAAGGAATGACTCCTTGTTGCAGACTGCTGATATATAACGGGTTATTGGAAATATTCCATTGTCTGGTTACATGACCATCAAAAGAATGTGCAGAAGGTCCTAAGCCCAGATACGGGTTACCTTGCCAATAACTACTGTTATGTTTACTTCTAAATCCCGGTTTGGCAAAGTTGGATATCTCATAATGCTCAAAACCTGCGTTCTGTAAAGTTTCTGTGAGAATATTAAAATGAATAGCCTGATGATCAGCATCCACTTCTTCTTTCGTGCCTTTTCGTACCATAACATCCAGCGCCGTGTTGGGTTCTACAGTTAATGCGTAACAGGATAGATGAGGAATGCCTAATGTTAATGCTGTTTCAATATTTTGCTTCCAGCGTTCGTTGGTGAGACCGGGAGTACCATAAATCAAATCGATGGTCAAATTATCAAAGCCTGCAGTTTGTGCCAGTTCAATACAATGTTTTGCCTGTTGAGCATTGTGCGCGCGATTCATCCATTGTAAGTCTTCTTCAAAAAAAGATTGAATACCGATACTCAATCTGTTGATACCTGCTTGATGCCATTGATTCAATGTCTTTGGATCAATATCATCCGGATTGGCTTCCAGTGTTATTTCGGCATTGGGAGCAATCGTATAGTGTTCGTTCAGGGTATTGAGCAGTATCTCTAATTCAGAGCCTGATAATAAAGAAGGAGTACCCCCACCAAAGTAAATGGTATCAACAGGTTCTTGTAAAAAAGTTTTTCTAAGTACTGCCTCCTTACAAATAGCCGCTACCAAATCAGACTTCAGTTGTAACTGTGTCGAAAAATGAAAATTACAATAGTGACAAGCTTTCTTGCAAAAAGGAACATGAATGTAGATGCCTGGCATGGGGCAAAGATAGGTGATGGGTGCTAGGTGCTAGGTACAAGGTGCAGGGTAAAGGGTAATCACAAGTTATTTTTAAATATCCAGTAAATAAATTCATCCCTAATACCTAGCACCTAGTACCCTGCACCTAATCACCAACTTCCCTTATTTTTGCATCGATGAACCTGATGAAGCAACTTTCTTTACTGATTCTCACCTTATTGTTACAGGTATTAGTGGTTGCGCAGAGTGATACGCCGGTGCGTGGTAACTCACTTCAACAAAGGGTTCGTTTAGATTCTGGTATACAAATACAAACTACTCAGGTACAAAAAGATACTTTATTCTCGCATACAGATTCTGCTGCTCTTTTAGTGGATTCAACAACTGTTGATAGTCTGCAATCATCTGTTACAATGATGGCTGTGCAAAAGAATGATACCAGCACCTATGCTAAATACCTGGCTCATCCTTATTTGCCCTTGTCTGCAAAACCCATGTTCATGATTTCCGATTTTAGGGAAACACGCACACTGGATGATCTGTTTTATTTGTTAATGGGAGTATTACTATTACTCGCTTTTATACGGTCTGTTTTCCCACGTTACTTCAAGAACTTGTTTGTATTATTTTTCCAAACCTCCCTAAGACAAAAACAAACACGTGATCAGCTATTACAAGATAACCTGGGGTCTGTCTTTGTAAATCTTTTATTCATTGTCAGTACTAGTATTTATGGTGCACTCATTATTCGACACAGAGAATGGCTCGATTATCCTTTTTGGCATGTGATTTTCTTTGGTGCGGGGTTATTATCTATCGTGTATTTCGGAAAATTTCTCTTTTTGCAGTTCGCCGGATGGGTATTCAATTCCCGAGAAGCAGCGATGAATTATACTTTCACCGTTTTTTTAGTCAACAAAGTATTAGGCATCAGTTTGGTTCCTTTTCTCTTCCTGATGGCATTTTCGGCGTCTACACTGCGTGAAGTGGCTTTTACGGTATCCGTTGGGTTAACCGGTTTATTATTATTATATCGCTATGTTGTGTCCTTTGCTAATATTAGGAACACATTGAAAGTGAATGCTTTACATTTTTTCCTATACCTTTGTGCAGTGGAGATATTGCCGCTATTGGTTTTATATAAACTGATGGCTGATTATATCGGCGGAAGGTTTTAATTTTGCAAAATCTCAGAAAGCAAGCATGGTAAAGAACGGATCCAAACAATCAGGAGCGACCAAAACCGCAAGAAGAATCCTGATCTCACAGCCTAGACCGGAAAGCGATAAATCGCCCTATTTTGATCTGGAGCGCAAGTACAAAGTAGAGTTGGTATTTCATCCCTTTATTAAGCTGGAGGGAATACCTGCTAAAGAATTCCGGAAACAGAAGATCGATATCATGCAATATTCTGCCGTGATATTCACCAGCAGAAATGCCATCGATCACTTTTTTCGTACTTGTGAAGAAATGAAAGTAACCATCGGTCAGGACACTAAGTACTTCTGTATCACAGAAGCGGTGGCGCTCTACCTGCAAAAATTCATTTTATATCGCAAGCGAAAAGTTTTTTATGGTGCTGATGGTACCAATAAAAGCATGTTCGATGTGATCAATAAGCATAAAGAGAATGAGAAGTTCCTTTACGTGTGCAGTGAGAACCAGCAAGACAATGAAATCGTTACTTGGCTGAAATCCAATAACTGTGAGTTTCAGTTGGCTTTCATGTACAGAACGATTAGTAATGATATCAAAGAAGTGATTGACGGAAAAGAATATGATGTGATCTGCTTCTTTACACCTAGTGGTGTTAAGAGTCTGTTTGATAACTTACCAGGTTTTAAACAAAACGGAACCGTCATCGGGGCTTTTGGAAACAATACCTCTAAAGCAGTAGAAGATGCGGGATTGAAATTGGAAATCAAAGTGCCATCGCCACAAAAACCTAGTATGGTATCAGCATTGGATCAATTTTTGGCATCAACCGTATCCAAAAAATAATATTTAATCTAATATTTTTTCAAACCCCTTGCATGGTCAAGGGGTTTTTTGTAGCATGCAGTGTTGAATACTAAAGATTATTCTACATTCTATATTCATCATTCAATATTTATATTCATCCATGCCAAGCAGTCATACCCATACCAATCGATTGATTCACGAAACGAGTCCCTATCTTTTACAGCACGCACATAATCCGGTAAACTGGTACCCTTGGGGAGAAGAGGCTTTGGCATTGGCACGCAGTGAGCAAAAACCTATTCTGGTAAGTATTGGCTACGCTGCCTGCCATTGGTGTCATGTGATGGAAAGGGAAAGTTTTGAAGATGAAGAAATTGCAGCATTGATGAATGAACATTTCATCAATATTAAAATCGACAGAGAAGAAAGACCCGATATCGATCATATTTATATGGACGCCGTTCAGGCTATGACAGGTAGTGGAGGATGGCCATTGAATGTTTTTCTGACACCTGATGCAAAACCTTTTTATGGGGGCACTTATTTTCCGCCGGTTCGCGCGCACAACAGACCCTCATGGAAAGAAGTATTGAGTGGATTACACAAAGCTTTTACAGAAAAAAGAGAAGAGATCGATGAACAGGCTGAAAAACTCACTGCACACCTTTTGAAATCTAATCAGTTTGGGATAGGATCTATCCCAACAGATGGATTATTCCATCAGGAAATGCTGGAAGACATCTGTAACAATATGCTAAAGCAGGCTGATACAGTATGGGGTGGTTTTGGAGCAGCACCTAAATTTCCGCAAACAGCTACGATCCGTTATCTATTGCGACATCATTATTTCAATCATCATCAGGCGTCATTGACACAGGCATTATTAAGCATTGACAAAATGATCGATGGCGGTATTTATGATCAGTTAGGTGGTGGCTTTGCCCGTTATAGTACTGATACCGAATGGCTGGCACCACACTTTGAAAAAATGTTGTACGATAATGCATTGATCGTAAGTACCATTTGTGAAGCGTATCAGTTAACGCATTCTCCCAAATATGCTCGAGCCATTCGAGAGACACTAAGCTTTGTACAACGAGAGTTGATGCATCCGGAAGAAGGTTTTTACAGTGCACTGGATGCAGATAGCGAAGGAGTAGAAGGTAAATTTTATACCTGGCAGAAAAATGAGATCAAAGCAGAATTATCAGCATCAGATGCTGCTTTATGTTGTGAATATTATGAGGTTACCGAGGAAGGCAATTGGGAGCATACCAATATCCTGCATGTACGTCAAGAGTCATCTGTATTTGCGCAACAACATGGCATGGAAGAAGCAGCATGGCTTTCAAAATTGGAGCAGATCAAAGCAACATTACTAAAAAAAAGAGGGGAAAGAATTCGTCCGTCATTGGACGATAAACAGTTATTAGGTTGGAATGCATTAATGAATATCGCTTTTTCACAAGCTTATGCGGCATTGGGTGACGAAGTCTACAAAGAGATAGCGATTCGGAATATGTCTTTTTTGGAAGACAAATTTTATGACCCCCTAACCCAAACCTGGAATCATACTTACAAGGCCGGTAAAGCAATGATCCCAGCTTTTCTGGATGATCTTGCTTACTTGATACAGGCGTATATCTTTTTGCAGGAGATAACTGGAGAGGGTAGCTATCTTTTAAAAGCCAAAACATTATTGGAGCAGGTGAATCGGGAGTTCGGTGAAGAAGAAACGGGTTATTATTTCTACACCAAAGAAAGCCAAACAGATGTGATTGTTCGTAAAAAGGAAGTGTATGACGGGGCCACACCCAGCGGCAATGCCATCATGGCCTTCAATCTGCAATACCTGGGAAGGGTATTCGACCAAAAGAACTGGTTACAAAGAATGGAACAAATGACAGGAAGTTTGTCACAAGCTATTGTTAAATACCCCACTTCTTTCGGCATCTGGGCATTGGTAATACAGGGGGAAGTAATGGGTTGGAAAGAAGTGGCTTTGATGGGGGAAGGGGCTGGTCAATACCTAACCAAAGTACTTGAGAAATATAGTCCCTATAAAATACTCCAATGTGGGGAAACTAAAACCGAGGATTTCCCGTTATTAGCAGGAAAAATGCCGAAAAATGGCGGGGTTTTGTTGTATGTATGTCAGAATTTTACTTGTAGTGATTATACTACTGATAAAATAGTTGACTTTTTAGCAATTGTGTAACAAGAATTACGGTAATTTGCTCACTGACAGTGGTTTCATAGCCTCCTATCAGTTAGTGAAAACAAAATTCAGACATTACTGGAATCATCTTTACCCGCCTTGTGAAATTATTGGTTTTAAAAGAGAAGCTGCATATAAACTGCGCTTCTGAACTTATATTTGTCACTGTCATAAATTAAGTTGAACAGATGAAAGGTTATTTAACTACTATTACCCTGGCCGTATTCACGCTGAGCCTGAGCTCATGTTTTCTGAATAAGGGCAAGAAGTCAAAAGGACTACCCGATGACGGTCAGCTGCATGGAGTAGCACCAACTGCCAGACCCAGCATGGCAACACCAAGAAACATGGTATACATTCCACCTGGAACCTTTCACATGGGACCCAGCGATGAGGATATCAGTTTTAATTATACCAACAGGAATAGATCGATGTCAATTCCCGGTTTCTGGATGGATGCAACAGAAATTACCAATAACCAATATCGTCAGTTCGTAAACTGGGTACGCGATTCTTTATCTTTTAAGATTTTGTATGGTGGTGGTATCAATAAAGAAGATGATACATCTGCTGTAGACTGGAAAAAAGTAGCTCAGATCAAATATGACAAAGCGACGATCGAAAAATTAAATGAGTTAAACTTGGCTCCCGACAATCGTTTATTTGGAAGAAATGAGATTGATCCCGGTAAACTCAAATACAAAGTTGAATATTTCAATTTACCTGAAGCAGCCAAGCGCGAGAATGCAGATAGACCCAGAAAAGACTTCATCGTAAAGTATGATGAGAAAGTATACCCTGATACCCTTGTTTGGATCAGAGACTTCTCGTATTCCTATAATGAACCTATGACCAAGCGTTATTTCGCTCACCCATCTTATGGTAATTATCCGGTAGTGGGTGTAACATGGAAACAAGCTGTTGCTTTCTGTCATTGGCGTACACATTACCAGAACTCTTGGTTAGAAAAGAAAAAGTTTGCTGTAGATGGCGACTATCGATTGCCAAGTGAAGCAGAATGGGAATATGCAGCACGTGGTGGTAGAACCAATTCAATGTTCCCATGGGGTAACTATTATTTAAGAAATAAAAAGGGTTGCTTATTAGCCAACTTTAAGCCCGGTCGTGGTAACTATCCTGAAGATGGTGGTTTCTACACTGTAAAAGCGGATGCCTATTGGGCGAATGATTATGGCTTGTACAATATGTCCGGTAACGTAGCAGAATGGACCGGTTCTTATTTCTACGAAGGGTCATACAACTTTATGTCAGATTTAAGTCCGGATGTACGTATTGAAGCAACCGATTCAGATTTACCTCGTATGAAGCGTAAAGTGGTACGCGGTGGTAGCTGGAAAGATATTGCTTATTACCTCCAGGTAAGTACCCGTAATTATGAATACCAAGATACTGCCAAATCATACATCGGTTTCCGTTGTGTGATTGATTTGGCTCCTAAATCGAAAAAATAAAATCTGTCCCGAACGTCTAAGACGATTCGGGGCCCAATAACTATTTAAAACTAAACTTAAGATTATGGCTTCAGGTGTTTCTCCCGCAACCAACCGAATTGTAAACGTCATTGTATGTCTGGGTGCCTCCGTAGTAATTTTCGGTGCCATGGCAAAAATCCTTCACTTGTCATGGGCAGATTGGGCATTGAAGATTGGTCTGACAACAGAAGCGCTGATCTTCGTTGTATACGCTATTTTACCTCCTCCGGATATGGGAGCTCCTGCTGTACCTGTAGCTGCAGGTAATCCCGCTTTAAAAAGTCTGGATGATATGTTGCAACAAGCAGATATCACTCCTGCTAATTTATCAAAGTTGAGTTCCAGCTTCCAGAAATTGGGAACTACGGTAGATAATATGGGCGAGATCAGTGATGTAGTGAAATCAACCGGCGATTTTTCTGCTAAGGCAAAAGAAGCTACTACTGCTTTTTCTTCTATATCAGGAGCGGTGAATCAAGCAACACAATCACTTTCCGGCTTCAATAGCGCATCTGAAGGAACCAAACAATTCCATGAACAAGTTCAGGTATTGACAAAAAACCTGTCTTCTTTGAATACCATTTATGAATTGGAATTGCAGGAAAGTAACAATCACTTGAAAGCATTGAATCAGTTCTATGGTAAACTGGCACAAGCTTCAGCGGCAATGTCGAGCAGTGCAGATGATGCGATGAAAGCAAAAGAACAAATTGCAGTGCTGGCCAATAACCTAGGTAAGTTGAATCAGGTGTATGGCAATATGTTAACAGCTATGCAAGGACGTGCTTAATCATTTCCCTGCTTGCAAAACCTATTATAAACCGAATAGAAAACTTTAGATAAATGTCATTACCAAAGGAACCGAGGCAGAAGATGATCAATATGATGTACCTCGTGCTTACGGCACTGTTGGCGCTGAATGTATCATCTGAGATTCTGAATGCCTTTAAAACGGTAGACAGAAGCCTGATGACTGCGAATGGAATTGTAGATAAGAAGAATGCAGAGATATTCAGATCATTCCAGGCAAAGATTGAAGACCCTAAGACCAGAGAAAAAGCACAGATATGGTTACCAAAGGCCCAACAGGCACAGAAATTAGCCGATGATCTGTACGCTTATATGGAAGCACTGAAAAAAGAATTGAAAGAGGAGTCTGGATTAACTGTTGGAGAAGATGGGAAAGAGACTTATAAAGAAGATAATCTGGATGCAGCAACCCGTATGTTTATTTCCGAACCACCAAATGGTAAAGGAAGAGGTAAGGAATTATTGAGCAGGTTAAAAGCATTTAAAGATCAATTGCTGGCAATTGATCCGGATATGAAAAAAGAGATTGAGGCATCGTTACCATTGGATCTTACTCCACTTCCTTCTACAAGCGAAGCTGGAAAAGATGATTGGGCTTATGGATATTTTCATATGACACCCTCTGTAGCAGCCATAACGATATTGAGCAAGTTTGAGAACGATATTAAAAACAGTGAGGCATTGGCGGTAGATTATTGTCACCGCCAGATCGGACAAGTTGAGTTGATTTATGATGAGTTTCAGGCATTCGCAGGAACCAATTCTCAATACCTGATGCCGGGTGAAGAACTTGTGATCACTGCCGGTATCGGAGCATTCAGTAAAGCAGCTAAACCCAATATTACAGTAGATGGGGTAGCCGTTCCTTTGAATGCAGAAGGTGCTGCTGAATATAAAACCCGTGTAAATAACTCAGGTGCCGGGGTAAAAAAAGTAAGAATATCTTATTTAAAACCCGACGGTACCTCTTCAGTAGTAGAAAAAGAAGTTCGTTATACAGTGGGTGTTCCTTCAGGATTGGTGGTGTCTACGGATAAGACACGTGTGTTTTATCAAGGACTTGAAAATCCATTGAGCGTAACCGGTGGTGGTGGTGATGAAAAAGTAAAAGTGAATATAGAGGGTGCCGGTGCAATGCTTACCAAAGCAGGAGCCGGACAATACATTGTTACTTGTAACCAACTGGGTACAGTAAATGTGGTGGCTACCGATGGTAAAAACACACAGCGAATTGCTATTCCTGTAAAGCGTGTACCCGATCCAATTGCCATTGTAGGTGGTAGTGCGGGTGGAACCATGAATGCCAACGTATTCCGTGTTCAAAGAGGGGTAATTGCTGATTTACGAGATTTCGTTTTTGAAGGAGTGAAGTTTGAAGTATTGAGCTATATGTTGATTTGTACCGGTAAAGGATTTGATGAACCTGAATTTGCAGAAGTGAATGGTCCATCATTCAGTGGCGACGCACAAAATCTGATCAGACGTTGTCAGCCCGGAACAACTGTTACCATTGGTGAAATCAAACTGAAGCAACCGGGTGGAGGAACCAGAAAATTAGATCAGAACATTACATTCATATTGCAATAAAGCATTGGTTATGAAAAAGACATTCTTATTGTGCTTGACGGTTTCATTATTAGCAGGTACCACTGCTATGGCACAGTTCAATCTTACAAGGAATCGCCCCAAAAATGCGGCTGATTCGGCTGCTGCTGCAAAGCGTGATACTACTAAGCCTGCAACAACTACCAATGCCAATAAGCCTGCTGTAGATCCGGCAAGCATAAAGCCGAGTAAAACGGTAGATACTACTATTGTAGGAGGTTTTGGAGAAGTAGTTCCTCGTAGCCTTCGTAACGAAACTGCTGCAGACCGCAGTCAGACAAGAGAAAAACGTCCTCTAGAATATGAACATCTTCGTGAAGATGATTGGTTATTCAGTGAATTTATTTGGAGAGAGATTGATGCGCGTGAAAAAGTAAACCAACCTTTCATGTATCCCGGTAAAGATGATTTGGGTGATCAACGTTTCTTCTCCATTTTATTAAGCGCTATTAAGAACGACAGTGTGGTTCCTTTCTCTGCGGAAGGAGGAGATGATCGTTTTACAAAACCTATGTCTTACGATGATATCACCAAAATGCTGAAAGGACGTTTGGATACACAGTTAGTACAGAATGCCGATAATCCGAATGTCGTAGATACCGCAGTTATTTATGATACCAAGTTTGCACCCAATCCGGACTCTATTTATACTTTCCGTTTAAAAGAACAGTGGATCTTTGATAAAGAAGCCAGCCGTATGTTTGTACGTATCATCGGTATAGCTCCGGTTGCCAAACTGGTGATCAATGGGAAGTCAACCCCCAGAACACTTTTCTGGATCTATTACCCCGATCTGCGTAAAACCCTCACCAAATACAATGTGTACAATACCAAGAATTATGCGGGTCGTATGACATGGGAAGAACTCTTTGAAAGTCGCTTTTTCGGAAGCTATATTGTGAAGACAAGTAGCAATAACCCCAGCGATCGCTTCCTCAGCGCCTTGATCCGTGATCCTTTGTTTAGGTTATTGGAAGGGGAGAACATTAAAGAAAGACTGTTCAATTATGAACAGGACCTCTGGCAGTATTAAGAGCTTATAATCAATGTGTTATATCGAAAAGGGAGCCTTTAGGCTCCCTTTTCGATTAAAAATACCTTATAATACAATTTTTCAAATTTGATAATTGGTTAATTGAACGGATTCCTTAACTTTACCACGGTTTTTCATAGGATATTGGATTTTAAAAACGGGGTTGGATTTCTATCCTGACCCCTTTTTTATTTTTAACCCTCTCGATCTTTCTCACTAAAAAATGCGAGTAGCGCATTTGTTCTTTTAAGACCTATGACATTGATGAGGTCTTTTCTATCAGCAGTTTTTATGTTTTTTACGGATTTAAATTCTTTTAACAAAAGCATAATGGTTTGTTTACCAATTCCTTCAATTTGTTCGAGTTCATTTTTGAATGTTCCCTTTGAGCGTTGGTTTCGGTGAAAAGTAATGCCAAATCGGTGAACCTCATCGCGTATTCTGCGAACAAGTTTTAACGAATCACTATCCCAAGGCAATTTGATAGAAGCAGAATCTCCCGGAAAAAAAATCTCTTCTTCATTTTTTGCTAATCCAACAACGGTTAAACTGCCATGTAAATTCAATGCATGAATGCTTTCCATAGCAGCGCTCAATTGTCCTTTACCTCCATCAATAATGACCAATTGAGGTAATGGCATTTCTTCTGTTAATAATCGTTGGTACCTTCTATATACCACTTCTTTCATCGTGGCAAAATCATTGATACCTTTTACCGTTTTTACATTGTAATGTCTATAATCTTTTTTACTGGGCATTCCATCCCTAAAACACACCATCGCTGATACAGGGTAGCTGCCTTGGAAGTTTGAGTTATCAAAACATTCAATATGCACGGGTGTTTCTTGTAAATGCAAGTAGTCCTGTAATTCGTACAATACTTTTTTCTTTTCCATGTCTGTACGCCCTTCCAGATGTAGTACTTTCTTTCGACGTAATTCTTCTTGAAAATAATTTACATTCTTAAGCGCCAGTTCCAATAGTTTCTTTTTATCGCCGCCTTTTGGAATGGTGAACACTATGTTTGTATCAGGATATTCTATTTCAAATGGAACAATCACTTCTTTGGATAAACTATTAAAGTCAGTTCTCATTCTATTGATGGCAAAACTCAATACTTCTTCTTCTGTTTCTTCCAATTTGGTTTCCAATGGTACCGTATGTGTTTGAACAATGGTTCCATTTTGCACCATTAGATAACTTACATAAGCAGTATCACCATCTTTTAAAATCGCAAATACATCGAGACTGCTAAGATGTTTACTGACAATGACAGATTTGGATTGATAGTTTTCTAAGTGCTCGATTTTTTTTCGAACCGATTCAGCTTTCTCAAACTCAAGATTCGTGGCATGTTCTTGCATCTGTTTTTTAAAGTGATGGATCACAGATCCAAGATTGCCCTTTAAGATATTTCTTACCTGTTGTAATCCTTCATCATAGGATGCTGCATCCTGCAATGCCTCACATGGACCTTTACAATTGCCGAGGTGATATTCCAGACAAACCTTGTATTTGCCTCTACGGATTTGTGCATCACCCAAGTTTAACTTGCAGGTGCGTAAGGGAATGTATTGCCTGATAAAGCTGATCAGTTCTCTAACCTTGCCGCTAGACGTAAAAGGACCTAAATATTCAGATCCGTCATTGATTTTTTTTCTGGTAAGAAAAATACGCGGGAAAGGTTCTTTTTTGATGACGATATAGGGATAGGTTTTATCGTCTTTTAGATTGATATTGAAACGTGGTTGGTATTCTTTGATTAATGCGTTCTCCAGTAAAAAAGCATCCTGTTCAGAGTCTACGATCGTGAACTCAATACGTTGAATACGTTGAACCAGTTCATGCGTTTTATAAGTAGTAAACGTTTTTGAAAAATAAGAGCTTACCCTTTTGCGCAGTTCTTTGGCTTTTCCTACATACAATAAAGTATCATCCGCATCAAAATATTTATAGATACCGGGCTGAAGCGGTATGGTATGTGCGATCTGTTGAAATTCCTGCTGCGTCATAAAAATTACTTATTCTCCGAAGGAGTCCTGCGGACATTATTTCACTCTTCCCATCGAACTTCGGTAAGTTCATTCATGGTATACCCTTGTTCATTCGTAAATGAACGAATGATCTGAAACCCTTTGGCTGTATTCCAATTATGTTGTTCCATAATAGAGCCATTGCCCTTTCGGTATACACTTCTAATAAAAACACGTTTTACCTGATTGGTTTGTTCATCCAATAGTACTTCCATTCCTTTTACTGTTACCGTAGTGTCAACAGCAGTATAACTCAAAGTGTAACTGTTGGTAGCAGCATCTTGAAAAATGGTTTCGCGGTAATGCTTCTTGGTAGTAGCATCGGTTATATCTTTTGCTATGAACTCTTTTACCAGCTCTTGAAAAGCAGCTATAGACAATTGGGTAGAATCTTTTTTCCCATCCTTGGTATGAAAAACGAGCATGTTCTTTTTCATGGCTGGAAGGATGGTCATTTGATTGTCAAAAAAAGAAGCGGTCGGGTAAAATTGGGTACTATCCGGAGATGGTTGTAATTGATTGTTTGTTTGTACACTTTCACCACAAGCCAATAGCCAATAGCTCATCAGTATCACTGCTAATTGTTTCATCCGGTAAAATTATTTAAACCACACATAAAAAAGCCATCCGCCTAAGGAGGATGGCTAATAAACAGATAGTAGTTGGTTATTGAATAGCCCTTGTAAGGCCTATACGCATGCCATAATCCATCAGGTATTCCTTGATGGGGTATTTATTGGAATAAGTAGGTAAGTGCTGATAACGAACCTGTGGTCCTATCTGCCAGCTGGTTTTACCTGCTTTATAGCTAAGGTTCAATCCTACACTGGTATTGATATTCCATTTTCTGACCAGATCATTGCCTTCTGCATAGTGTCTGTAATCAGTTGAAAGGAGATAAACACTTTTATTCAGGTTAAAAGTAGGTTGCACAGAAGCTTCCATATTAATACCTACATGTTTACCCTTGATCACATCCCACTGAATACCTATCGGAATGGCCAATTGGTATACTTTGTTCTCTAGTTCTGTTTGCTTATAGCCAACATTATTATTATAAGGAGAAAAACGTGTAATATTTTCTACGCCATTAAAGCTAATCAATGAAATCGTAGTAGGATCATACGTGCGAGACTGGAATGTTTCGATTTGATACTGTCTGATATTTAATTGTAAACCTGTTTTGAGTTTCAAGCGACTGCTTATATTATACAGTACTGCAAAACCTACTTCCAAACCTACTGCCGGACGATGGCGTACAACTTCATTTACGTTTGATAATTGGTTCAGCGGTGTATTTACAGGCAAAGAAGCAACAGCAGGCTGAATGATCTCTTTTACTTTTTCGTCGGATAAACGTCTATAACTGGTAGACGGTGTAACATAAAACTGAAAACCAAATTTTGAAACGGCAGAGCGTTTTAATGGCTGAGTTTTGTTGTAAGAAAAATCCTTCAGATAATCATCTGCTATAGGATCTTTCTCTTGTAGCAAATGAATATCCTGAGTCGAAACTGTTTCATCAACCGGTTTTGCGGCGTTGATTTCTGATGCGTCCACTTCTAAATGTTGAATCACTTCTAGCGGTTGCAGTAAAGCTGCGACAGGGGAAAGTGCTAAACTATTATTGTTTTTAGTATTTGAAATCGTCTGTTGTTGAATATTTTCTTTCGCGAGTGTGAGATCGGTTTGAGATAGACTATTATTGGTCGCAAACAGATCTGCAGCCGGATAATCCATCGCTGCGATGGTATTCATGGTAATATGAACTGGAGCCAGTTTATTGAAATAGTGACGGCTTTTTTCACCGGCTGCTTTATGCGCGGCAATGGTTTCCTGCTCCACCTTGGCAATGTTAGGGATTGACAATGGCTGCGGATGAAAATTCTCTTGGGTACTTAATACTGTACTCAATGTGAGCGCGGTAATAATAAATAAAGAAATAAAAGTAAGTGCCGGCCATGAGCGATGTCCATGCAACTCAGTACGTATGTTGGTCCATACCCGATCGGATGGATACATACGGTGCTGCTTTACCTCATCGTGTAAAAACTGCTCAAATTCGTCCTGGTACTTCTGGTTTTCCATATTCAACACACTAGGATTTATTAAAGGCTGCGAGCCATTGATAATCCTGCTTGGGTGCCTCAATGATCTTTTTACGAATCAATATATTTTCCAGCATGGCTTTCGCTCGGGTGTACTGACTTCTACTTGTACTTTCCTCGATATCCAGCATGATGCCGATTTCTTTATGACTATACCCTTCTAACGCATACAGGTTTAAAACGGTACGATAACCTACCGGTAATAACCTGATGCATTCAATGATCTGTCGGGCTTGCATAATGGAAGGAATGGTTTCTTCTTTAATATGCACCGATGTAGCGAAACTGATATCCAAACTTTCATTGAATTTTTTATGCTTCTTTAGAAAGTTGATACAAGTATGCACAATGATGCGTCTGATCCATCCTTCAAATGCGCCCTTGTTCTGAAACGTATGTATTTGGGTAAATACTTTAATAAACCCCTCTTGTAGCATGTCCTCTGCATCTTCTCTGCTGGGTGCAAAACGATAGCATACACTCAGCATTTTAGGACTGTACCGATTGTACAACTCGCGCTGCGCGGCAGCGTCGTTTTGTAAACAGCCTGCAATAATAGCCTGCTCGGTCATGAGGGGTAAAATAGATTTACCCTAAATATAGACATATTTTACCTTCTGATGCTGCATTGTGTAACGGATTTGTATCTGTTAATTTATTAACTGATCATTAAAGCTTTTCGAAAAGCAAAAAGGAACGTACAAAAGCGTTATTTTAACGGAAAGATTTGATTTTCAAGATCCTATATAAAGCCTGAGTATGGAAGCGACCTTGACTAAACCCTCCGGCGGCATATTATCGCAGTCGAAAGATGATACCCCGCCACCCACTACCGGACTAGCACCTTATACGGGTCCCTGGACCGAGAGTGAAGTCATTCACTTGTTGAAGCGTGCATTGTTTGGCGCCAAAAGAAGTGATATAGCCTATTTTAAAACACTTACTTGTGCGCAGGCGGTTGACTTGTTGTTGACCCTTCCGCCTGACCCACCGGCACCACCTGTGAAAGAGTATGCAACCCCTGCCAATGCTACCAATCCTGATACCAATATTTTACAAGGTGATACCTGGGTGAATGACCCTAACAATGACGGAACCGTTAATAGTTTAAGACGAAACTCTTTTAAAAAATGGTGGATGGGGTTAATGATCAATCAAGATCAAAATCTACGCGAAAAAATGACCCTTTTCTGGCATAACCATCTCGCTACAGAGAGTACGGATATCAATGCCCAGTTTCTCTACAAGCATCATGCGTTGTTACGAAGTTTTGCTTTGGGAAATTTTAAGGCCTTGATGAAAGCTGTTACTATTGATCCGGCGATGTTGGTGTATTTGAATGGACAATTAAACCAAGCCGTTGCACCTGATGAAAATTATGGACGCGAGTTACAAGAACTATTCTGTTGCGGTAAAGGTCCGGGTTCATTGTTCACGGAAGAAGATGTACAAGCTTCGGCACGTGTATTGACCGGTTGGAGAAACAATGTCAATACCATCTCTTCCTTTTTTGATAATAACAGACACGATAAAAAAGACAAACAGTTTTCTTCCTTTTATAACAATACCGTCATCGTTGGTAAAAACGGACCAACAGCCGGCGAAGAAGAGCTGGATGCAATGCTCGATATGATCTTTGCTACCAATGAAGTGGCGGAATATATGTGTCGCCGGTTTTATCGCTGGTTTGTTTATTATGATATTGATGAAACGGTTGAGAACAACATCATCAAACCCCTAGCGGTCATTTTTCGAAATGCCAATTATGAAGTAGCTCCGGTGATACGTACTTTATTGATGAGCGAACATTTTTATGATATCCTTTCCAGAGGTTGTCAGATAAAGAGTCCGGTGGATTTGGCTGTTGGACTATGCCGTGAATTCGAGATACCATTTGAACCTGCACCGGAGTATGCCATCAATTATGGTCATTGGAATTATTTGGTGAACCAATGTTCCAACTTGCAGCAGAATATCGCAGACCCACCCGATGTGAGTGGATGGAAAGCTTATTATCAGGAACCGCAATTCTATGAAATTTGGATCAATAGCGATACCCTTCCTAAACGAAATCAGTTTACGGATACCATGGTCATGAATGGATTTACTTTCGGAGGTAAACGTATGATCATTGATGGTACTGAATTGGCCAAAACCTTTCCCAATCCCGGAGACCCGAATCAGTTGATCAATGAATTTACCAAGCTGATGTATCGGCTGGATATTTCAGATACTTCGAAAGCACAGATCAAAAAGGATATTTTACTGGGCGGACAATCAGAAGATTATTATTGGACCAATGCCTGGAATCAGTATATCAATAATCCGGGTGATATGGCCAATACCACTACCGTTCGCAATTATATCCGTGATCTCCTCAAATATTTAATGAACCTCGCTGAGTACCAACTCGCATAAAATCCAATACTATGAGAAGAAGGGATTTCTTACGCAATACAGTACCCGCCGGGGTGATGTTGCCTTCGTTGATCAATGGTATGACCGTAAAAGCTTTTGGTGCTGAATCATTATTGATGCAAGGTTTATTTCCTGCTACTACTGATACCGATCATGTATTGGTGATTGTTCAACTCAATGGAGGAAATGATGGATTGAATACCGTGATACCGATTGAATATTTCCCCAACTATATCCGCGCCAGATCCAATATGTATATTCCTCAACAAAAAGTATTGGGATTATCGGGGAATGATAGAGTTGGGTTCCATCCGGCCATGACAGGTATGCAGGCTTTGTACAATGACGGAAAGATGAGTGTGATACATTCAGTGGGATATCCGCAACCCAATTTTTCTCATTTCAGGGCTACCGATATCTGGATGAGTGCCAGTGATAGTAAAGAAGTGGTAAACAGTGGTTGGACAGGTCGCTATTTGAATTATGAGTATCCGAACTTTCCGAATGGATATCCGAATAGTAGTATGCCGGATCCTTTGGCCATACAAATTGGCTCCACCACATCTTTAGCTTTGCAAGGACCTGCTGTAAGTATGGGGATGAGTATTTCCAATCCCAGTAATTTTTATAACCTCATTGCAGGTGTTCAAGATCCTGCGCCGAATACACCGGCAGGAAAGGAATTGACTTATATCAGAAAAGTAGCACAACAAACCACCGCATATGCTGAAGTGATCAAAGCAGCTTCAGCGAAAGTGACACAACAGGCTGAATACCCGAATAATTCATTGGCCGCCCAATTAAAGATTGTAGCGAGATTGATAGCCGGTGGATTAAAGACTAGGATTTATATGGTGAGTTATGGAGGTTTTGATACGCACTCAGCACAAGTGAATTCATTAGATCATACCACAGGTACACATGCGAACCTTTTAAAAAATGTAAGCGATTCGATCAAAGCTTTTCAGGATGACCTGAAATTACAGAAGGTAGACGATCGTGTATTGGGTATGACTTTTTCTGAGTTTGGCAGACGTATCAAAAGCAATGGAAGTACCGGAACCGATCACGGATCCGCTGCTCCCATGTTTGTATTTGGTAAAAATGTTGATTCAGGCGTAATCGGAGATACACCCAATATTCCCGTAACCGCTTCTTTTAATGATAACCTTCCTTTCCAATACGATTTCAGAAGTGTATATGCTACCATTTTAAATAAATGGCTTTGTGTAAATGCAGATGATTTAGAGCAGATCATGCTGAAAAATTTTCAGGTATTACCCATCGTCAACTCATTGGCATGTAATAAATCAGTGAACCTGTCAGGGGAGAATTTCATTACCAATTATCCAAATCCATTTACTCAGTCTACCAATATCAGTTTTAAAACTGCAGGTGGACATACCCTCATCCAAATCATGGATACTATGGGAAGGGTATTGAAGAACCTGATCGACAGAGAATATGAGGCAGGCAATTACAATGTTGTTTTTGATGGTTCTGGATTACAACCCGGGGTTTATTATATCCGATTCCAGAATATGGTAGTTCAGCAGGTGAGGGCGATGTTAAAAGTGAGATAATCGGTGAATTTTTTGCAACAATGATGTAAAAATGAAAAAATCCTATTATTTTTACAACGTTGTTTCAAAAATTAAGATATCGGCTATTATGTCTCCTTATTCTGATGGGGGGAAGCATTGCTCAGGTGCTGGGTCAGTGTACCCTTGTTTTCTCCGGAAAAGTCATCGACGCTGATACCCGATTGCCTTTAAGTGGGGCACTGGTACAAATACCTGCATTGAAGATCAGTAAGGCTACTGATGCAGATGGTAATTTCAAGATCGCCGGAATTTGTGCTGGTAATTATGATGTGAATATTTCGCACGTAAGTTGTACACCTATTACTGAGCATCTTCATTTCAAAGATGATATCAAACACAATTTTTTTCTTCCGCATACCAGTAATGAACTGGCTGATGTAACGGTACGAGGAACGATCAGCACCAAAGGCGCAGCCATTTCTCAGGATATCAAAGGGAAGGAATTGGAAGCACTGCGCGGACTTTCATTAGGGGAGTCTTTGCAGAAAATTACAGGCGTCAGTGTTTTGCAAACAGGCTCCAATATTTATAAGCCGGTGATTCATGGTTTACATAGCAATCGTGTTTTGATTCTGAATAATGGTATTCGGCAGGAAGGACAGCAATGGGGTAGTGAACATGCTCCTGAAATTGATCCTTATGTGGCCAATCGATTATCAGTTGTAAAAGGAGCTAGTACCATTCGCTATGGAGGCGATGCGATTGGAGGTGTTGTATTGGTAGAACCTAAATTACTACGTTCTGTTCCAGGGGTGAGTGGAGAATTGAATATAGCAGCATTTTCGAATAATCGTCAGGGTACTTTATCCGGAATTATAGAGGGTAATTCAAAAAGAAACAATGCCTTCTCTTGGCGCTTACAAGGAACTGTTAAACGTGGTGGTAATGCCAGAACACCGAATTATTGGCTAGCGAATTCAGGCAACGAGGAGTTCAATGGTTCTACAGCGATGGGTTGGCGTTCTGCTACAAACGGGTTGGAATTTTTTTATAGTATTTTCAATACCAAACTGGCGATCTTCTCCGGATCACATATTGGTAATGTTACAGATCTGATGCAAGCCATCAGTAGTAAAGAACCGCCTGATTATATCCGTAATGTTGGATTTACTTATCAAATCAATAGACCTTATCAACAAGTACAGCATCAATTGATGAAAGTAAAGGCTTTTCGCAATACGGGTGATATCGGTAAGTTGAACATGATCTTATCACTACAACACAATTGGCGTAGAGAATATGATGTTAGACGCTTCCAAAGTAGTGCCAATGTACCACAACTGGATTTGAAGATGACCACATTGGGCACTGATCTGATATGGGATCATTTTAATACCGGACATTTTAGAGGAACAGCTGGTATTACCGGAAGCTATCAGCGAAATAGCTACGAATACCGTTTGTTCATTCCGAATTATGAGGCTTTCAATTTTGGTGCTTTTGTTGTAGAAAAATGGAATTATAAAAAATGGTTGATTGAAGGCGGACTTCGTTTTGATCATCGAAGCATGGTGAATACCAATTCGAATGGAGGTATTCAATATCCTGATCGCAGATTTAATAATGTATCGGGTAATACCGGTATTTCTTATGAAGCTGCAGATGGACTTCAGTTCACCATCAATGCATCTACAGCATGGAGAGCACCGCAGGTGAATGAATTGTATAGTGATGGATTACACCATGGCTCTGCAAGAATAGAGAAAGGTGATGCAAACTTGCAACCTGAAAGATCGAACAGTATATTATTTAATACAGTATACAATCGAGGTAGGTGGCATATTGATGCGGGCCTGTACGTAAAAAGAATCGACGGATTTATTTATCTATTTCCGGTATTTCCACCAGAGCTAACTATCAGAGGTGCGTTTCCTACTTTCCGTTTTGGACAAGCACCGGTGGCCATGCATGGTTTTGATTTGAGTGCTGCCTATACAATCAGTTCACATTTTCAAGTAGATGCAAAATCCTCGATCGTACGTGCTAAAAACAGGAATACCCAAGAATGGATGATACAAATGCCGGCAGACCGTTATGAAGCCGGCATTCAATATAGTTTGGGTGATTTTAAAAAATGGAAAGAAACCTATATCAAACCAACGGTGCAGTATGTTAGCAGACAAACACGTGTTCCTGCTACCGGCAATATTCCGGTAGTGAAACCGGATGGAAGTACTGCCATGGAATCTGATTACCTGATGCCGCCACCTGCTTATACTTTACTTGGATTAGAAGTAGGAACGATTTTACAAACCAAACATCAAAAAATTCAGTTTATACTAACCGTGAGTAATGCCTTGAATGTTGTGTATAGAGAATACATGAATGCCTTCCGTTATTTCTCCGATGAAATGGGTAGAAATATTGGATTGAAAATTAAGATTCCCATTGAACCAAAAACCAAATCATAATTTCTAAAAATCAAGTGTGTATGAAAAAGCAACTTTCTTATTTGATGGCAGCGTTAATGATGGTCACTTTTGTTGCAACCGGTTGTAAAAAAGATCCCAAAGAACCGGAGAACGAAGAGGAACTGATTACCACATTGAAGTTAACCTTTACTGAAGTGGGTGGAACAGCTACGTCAACAGTTACTTTCAAAGATGCTGATGGTCCGGGCGGTAATGCTCCAACACAAAATGAGCAGATCGTGTTAGCGCCTAACAAGCAGTATAACTGTACCGTTCAGGTATTGGATGAAAGTAAATCCCCTGCGGTAGATATTACTACAGAAGTCATTGCTGAAGCCAATGATCATCAATTTTATTATGAAACTGCTGGTGTAAACATTACAGTAACAGGTTTAAACACTGACCCTAACGGTCGCCCCTTGGGTGTTACCAGCAGATGGAATTGTGGTGCTGTAAGTGGTCCCGGTACCGTGAAAGTAACATTGAAGCATAAACCAGGTGCTAAAGGATCCAATGATCCTGTAACCGTTGGTGAAACAGATGTAGAAGTAACTTTTGCAGCACGCATTCAATAATTTTTCTCAGGGTTTTGTTTTAGTTTAAGCATTGAGGCTGTATCAGACTTTTGATACAGCCTCTTTTTTTTATAGTCCATCGACCATAAGCCATCAAACAAATCTCGCGGCGGTTACTTTATTTTGAGACACCCCTATCTTTTACTATGGACCATGGACTATCGACCATAAGCCATGAACCATAAGCCATCAAACAAATCTCGATGCGGTCATTTCATTTTTGACACCCCCTAAATACCAGTTCTTTCTTAATTTTAAGCATGGAGATCAACTTAAACACACCTGCGTTACTGTTTCCTGCCATCAGTCTCATCATGCTGGCATATACCAATCGTTTCCTTTCTTTATCGAATCGTATTCGTAACCTGCATGATAAATACCAAAGTCATGAACAGAAACATATCATTCATGGTCAAATCAAAAACCTACGTTACCGATTGAAGCTGATCAAGAACATGCAGGCATTGGGTGTGGTTACTTTTTTAGGTTGTATCATCTGTATGTACCTCATCTATACCCAATTCATGATCGCCGCCAATATTGTATTTGCCATCAGTTTGATCTGCTTTGCTGCTTCCTTGTTTCTTTCTCTTATCGAAATCCAACTCAGTACCAAAGCACTTGAACTAGAACTCAGCGATATGGAAGGACTGGAAGATCCTTCGGTGATTGAGTATTTTAGAAAAAAGTTCGGAAGGGATTAATTTGAAAATGAGCTAATTTGAAAATTTGATAATAAAAATGTCATTTGTAAAATCATTTTCAAATTAGCTCATTTTCAAATTAAACAGTAACTAAATTCTTCCGCTCTCCAATCTGCTGTCTCCACATGGCATAGTACAACCCCTTTTCATGGATGAGCGAACTATGATTTCCTGTCTCCACTACTTGTCCTTTTTCTAAAACATAGATACGATCTGCATGCATGATGGTACTTAAGCGGTGAGCAATCATAACTGTGATTTGTTCTTTCTCACTGGAGATATTGCGAATAGTATTGGTAATTTCTTCTTCGGTAATACTATCCAGTGCAGAAGTAGCTTCGTCAAAAATCAATAAACGCGGATGTCTGAGTAATGCTCTGGCAATAGATAAGCGTTGTTTTTCTCCACCACTCAATTTCAATCCACCTTCACCAATCATGGTGTCCAACCCTTTTTCCGCACGTGATAATAAATTGTTGCAACTGGCTTTGGATAAGGCTTCCAGTAGTTCTGCCTCAGTAGCTTGTGGGTATACAAAGCTGAGATTTTCTCTGATGGTACCGGCGAATAATTGTGTATCCTGCGTTACAAATCCGATCTGATTTCTCAGTTCATCAAAATTCATATCGGCGCCATTCACTTTGTTATAATAAATATGTCCTTCCTGTGGACGATACAATCCTACCAATAACTTCACCAAAGTACTTTTTCCGGAACCGGATGGTCCAACAAAAGCAATGGTTTCACCTTTCTTTACATCAAATGAAATACCATCCAATGCACGATATTGAGCAGTCTGGTGTTTGAACACCACCTGATCAAATGCCAATTCTTCAATGGTACCCACTTGTTGAGGATGATCGGGTCTAGGTTCTACTTTTTTACCCATCAGGTTATGAAAATTCTGTAAGGAAGCTTCCGCTTCACGATAACTCATGATGATACTTCCAATCTCTTGTAATGGACCAAAAATGAAAAAGCTATAAAACTGTAATGAGATCAATTGACCCACCGTTAAAACATCACGATAAATCAACCACATCAAGGTGAAAGTGATGACCTGTCTGAGAAAATTCACCATGGTGCCCTGAATAAAACTCAGCGAGCGGATACTTTTCACTTTCTTCAATTCCAGTCCTAGAATTTTGTACGTGTTGGTATTGAGTCGTTTTACTTCTTGATCTGTCAGTCCCAGACTTTTTACCAATTCAATATTTCTTAAACTCTCTGTGGTGGAACCTGCTAATGAAGTGGTTTCTTTTACAATATTTTTCTGAATGACTTTGATCTTCTTGCTCAACAAGTTGGTTACAAAAGCAATCATCAAAGCGCCTCCTAAATAAATAGGAACAATTGACCAGTGAAGTCTGGTAGCATAAATGGAAACAAAGACCACACTCACAATGATGCCGAATAATACATTGATGACATAGCCGATGAATTTCTCTGTGTCAGAACGAACTTTGGTAAGTATCGATAAAGTTTCGCCACTACGTTGGTCTTCGAATTCTTGATAGGGTAGACGCATAGAATGTTTCAATCCATCAGTAAAGATTTTCGCACCAAATTTTTGGATGATGACATTTACGGTATAATCCTGAAAAGCTTTGGCGATTCGGCTCACCATGGCAGTTCCTACTAACAGTAGCAACATGAACATAATGCCATTGATGAACTGACTTTCTGTACGAAAACTGCCATCGGGGTTTATTTTAGGGCTATTGGCGAACTGATCAATGAGTTTACCAAAGATCATAGGGTCGAAAAGTGAGAAAGTTTGATTGATCCCAGCCAGCACCAAAGCCAGCACCACGAGCCATTTATAAGGTTTGAGATAATGCAGGAGAATTTTCATGTATAAGATTTGAGTGCAATTAACCTTCAATTTCCGTACAAATATTGAAAATGTGACAAAGTTGCCGGGGTCCATGGTCAATGGTCGATAGTCCATAGTAGGAGGAATAAGCCAAAAGAATTGTTCTTACCATGGACTATGGACTACAAGCTATGGACTACAAGCTATGGACTAATCCACACTTGTGAATAATAAGAAATTCTTAACTCGTTCACGGAAAGGAGATTAATCGGTAACTTACAAAAACCTTCCACTTATGCGTTGGAGAAAATTCAATGGTGAACCTATTCACCTTCCCATCAAAGAAGCTGTAGCAGAAGCTATTAAAAGGGAGTCTGCGAATGGCACTAAGCTCAAAGTATGTATCGGAACCGACAGCCAAGTAAAAGGCGATGATACCGAATTTGCAACGGTCATCGTTTTTCTGCGCGAACACAATGGTGGGTTCATGTACATTCACAATGAGAAGACCAAGCAGAAATACCATATCAAAGAGAGAATGCTGGTTGAAGTAGCCAAAAGTATTGAGATTGCCTATGAACTCTGTGATCTCTTTATAGAGCACCAGGTAGATATGGAAGTGCATGCCGACATCAATACCAATCCACAATTCAAAAGCAATGATGCTTTACGCGAAGCCATGGGTTATATCCTAGGTATGGGCTTCGCCTTCAAAGCCAAGCCGGAAGCTTTTGCGAGTAGTTGCTGTGCTGATAAAGTGGTGAACTGAATCGCTTGAAAATTTAGTTGAACGGAATAGTTTATTTATTCCGTATGTATACTTGTCTCCCTAATCATCGTTTCCTATTAAGTTGTATGGGTCGCAGATTTTTTATGATTATTATGATGAGAACTGATAGATTACTATCATAAAAATCCCCGTTCCATCACTAATTTCTCATTATGTATACCTTGGAGACTTAGTTGAAAGTTAAATCCTAAGAAGATTGAAATTCTTGGTTACATTGTTGAATAAATGCTAATATCTCCTCTCTCCCCACTTTTTTCTCTGCACTAGTTACAAAATGTCTTGGCAAAAACTGCCAACTCTCTCTAAGCGTATCAAAAAAAGCTTTGATATTTCTTTCTACAACCGCAGGTTTTTCCTTGTCTGTTTTGGTGAAAACCAATGAAAATACAACACCCCATTTGTCTAACTGGCTTATAAACTCCAGATCGTTTTTTTGGGGACCATGGCGGCTGTCGATGAGTACAAATATTTGAGTAAGATTACTACGTTTTCTGAAATAACCTTCAATCATCTGTTCCCATCTTCTTCTATCACTCTGAGACCTTTTGGCATAACCATAGCCGGGCAGATCCACAAGATACCATTGTTCACGAGGTCCTTTTTCTGCTGCGCTGCTTTCAATGACAAAGTGATTAATGAGCTGAGTCTTTCCCGGTGTGGCAGAAGTTTTGGCCAGACTTCTCTGTCCGGTAATCATATTGATCAATGATGATTTACCCACATTACTTCTTCCAATAAATGAATACTCTGGTTTGTCCGGTTTTGGACATTTATCGAAAGTTGGACTAGATATCAGGTAAGAAGCTTTACGGATCTGCATACTGCAAAGTAACTAAAAGCCCGCTGATCTTTCTTCAGCGGGCTTTAAAAGAATAAATAGACGTGCTAGTGTGTTTAGAAATCTACTTTCAATGAAATAGATAGATTTCTTCCCGGAGCAGAAATACCACTGGCAAAATAGCGGTAATTCTTATCGGTAAGATTCTCTAATAATAGTACCGATTGTAGTTTTTTAGTGATAAACAATCCTGCTTTCAGATTCAAAGTAAACCATGAAGGCATTCCATCTGCTGTTGCATATTGTAAATTGTCTTCTCCGTTTGGATTATAATCTTTTAATCTCTTCCATCCATTGAATAAAGTATAGAACTCTACATTCCAGGTACCCTGTTGTGTTTTAAGACCTATTCTTCCATATACCGGTGGAATATGGTCTAATGGAACTTTCACTTTGTTTTGATCTGTATATCTTCCATAGGTATAGGTAAATACTCCATCTATCGCGGTTCCTTTTGCAATGGTGAGAGAGCCGTTCAAACTAAAGCCTGTCACATAAGCACTGGCTTTATTTTGATTGGCAAATACAGCACTGCGTACACCACTATATAAAATACTGTCTTGTCCATTAAACTTATATTTATCCAGCACAAGTGCATTTCTAAAAATGGTATAAAATAATGAAGCGCCTAATGAAAATGCTTTTGTTTGTTTGGCAATACTCAGCTCTCCATTGTATGTATATTCAGGTTTGATATTGGGGTTAGGTACTACTACAATACCGGTTCTGGTATCAAACACTTTCGACAGGTCATCTACATTAGGAGCGCGGAAACCACTGCTAAGAATCATGGCTAGTCGGAAATTGTCTTTCGTAGCGTATACCAGTCCAATATTTCCTGTAACGGCGATATTATTTTGTTGCGCCTTATTAAAAGGGAAATGCATAAGCGTAGTATCTGCAAACCTGGCATCTAATCTTATCAAATTCAATCTAATGCCATCGTTCAAAGTCCACTCGTCAGTGATCTTATACGTGTGTTGTGCGTACAATGCATTGGATGCCATTTTTGTGGGACCATCAGCATATCGGGTAGTAATTCTGCTCAGTGCTCCGGTTACAATATTGCGTCTTTCTGCTGTTGAACGAACGAAATTGGTATAACTTTCAGCGCCTACATGAAGTTCATGTTTACCCTTGTAGTGTTTCGCATCAAAATTCAATCCGAATACATTGATTCTTTCCCATCGATAATCTTTATTGTTATTATTGAATCGACGTGTTATTCTGCTCTCCTCGATATCCTGAAAACTGGCAGTGAGTTTCAAGTCTTGAAAAAAGCCATATTGTTGGGAAACATTGAGATGATAGGATGCCAAGTTGCGTAACTGCGGACCGTAATACCATTCGGCAAACACAGGTGCTGCCAATGTGCCTTCACTGAGTCGATCATAACGAGGGATATCTCCTGTATTGGAAAACTGAAAATTAAAAATGTGATCAACTTTATCAGATGCTTTGTATAAAAACTTCTGTAATACATCTATCTGTTCATAGCCGGAGGGCGTTTGTTGATTAGGGTTGGGATTAGGAACAGCTATATCCGTATTCCCGACTCTTTGAACAAGAAATGGTTTTAAACCAAAAGCAGGGTATTTACTGTTTCTGTTCTTACCCTGTCTCATATCACCAAAAGTTCCGTATGTCACTGATGTCAGCGATGCCCATTTTGTTCCACCAATATTGAATATGACATTTCCCCTTTGTTCATCAATGGCGCTTGTATAACGAAGCGTACTGCTGCCGGAAACTTCTGTTTTTGTACTGCTAGATAATTTTGGATTTCTGGTGTACATACTCACTACACCTCCCAATGCATCACTACCATATAGTGTTGATGATGGACCATACAATACCTCCATTCTGTCGAGAATCATATTGTCGATGGTAATGACATTCTGTAGATGTCCGGCCCTGTATATAGCATTGTTCATCCTGATTCCATCAACGGTGAGTAATACACGACTTGCTTCAAAACCACGTATTACCGGACTGCTACCCCCTTGCTGACTTTTTTGAACAAATAAAGTTCCAGTATTGATGAGGATATCGCCGGTATTGGCCTGCATATTCAATGTATTCTTATCTCGGATACTTTTTACCGTTTGAGCAACACGACCGGATCTTTCGGCAAATTTGTTAGCATATACGGTTACTTCATTCAGATTAATAGGCTCGTTATCTGTTGAAATGCTGTCTTTTTTTTGCTGTGCTTGTAGCTGGATATTCAATAGTAGACATGACAATAAAGTACATGTCCATCCTATATGTATTCGCATGGATTTACTGTTTAACAATTAAGAAAAGGAATTTGTAAACAGTATGTTCTTCGGAGGGGGTGCGATGCGGTCTGGTTGAAATTGTGGTTTCCAAGAAACAATATCAGTAGCATAACAAGTGCAAAGGAAAAAACCGGCACTAGTTACTTGAACTGAAGATGAAATTTGATCACTTATAAAACAAAATGAAAAAGAGAGTATTCTACTTGCTCCTTTATTTTTATGAGCAGCCTTATCCATCAAAGCGTGCAACTTATGCTCCTGATAATCGTATAAGCCTTTTACGGTGTAAGTTCCATCTGCTTCTTTGCGGATGGAACTTACGTCGAACAGAGTACCATTTACAATGATTTCTTTATTTTTTTTATACCAACGTAGATGTTTGACCCGAACAGTAGAAAGCTCTTTGGTTTTAAAAGCTTTTTTTACATCTGATCGTATTTGATTTTGTTGATGATGAAACAATACAAATCCTGTCAGTGGCGATAACACCAACAATAAAAAGAAAATTGCTATACACTTACGTAATACAAACAACTCAGTTCTTTTTTCTGATCAGGCTGTCTAATGGATATTTAGCTTTCATGGTATCCATTACAGACTGCGCCCAGTTTGTTAAAACAACGCGTTCGTCATCAGTAAGTTTAGCATCACGGTGCACCCATGTATAAGAATTCAGAGGCATTTCTTTTTCTTTTACCTGCTCAATCACTTCTTCCATCTTATGGTATTGTCTTCTCAGGTTGTAAGAAGTATAAGCATCAAAGTTCAAATGAGATTTACCTTCTTTAACATGATCATCTAACCACCATGCAACCGGTTGTACTTTTGAATACCATGGATAAACAGTGTTATTGGTATGACAATCGTTACAAGCTTTTACAAGAATGGCATCTACATTTTCAGGAACAGCATACAGGTTTTTGATATTGCCTGATGTATCGGTAGATGCATTGGCTTCAGGACGAATAAACTGTATGACTACAAGGGCGATCAAGAGCACCCACAAAATTTTTTTGACAATTTTCATGATTGGTTTGGGTTGTTTATGCATTTAAATTAAGACATTTCCCGTCATTTCAGCAGGAATCGGTAGATTCATCATTGTTAAGATGGTAGGAGCTAAATCACCTAATTTACCAGGCTTGATGGCTCCTTTCCATTCCTTGTCAATGATAAAGAATGGAACGGGGTTTAAGGTATGTGCTGTATTGGGACTACCATCTTCATTAATCATAAAATCAGCATTACCATGGTCTGCAGTCAGGAAAATAGTAAAGCCTGATGTAAGTCCGGCAGTTACTACTCGCTTTACACATGCATCTACTGTTTCAGCGGCTCTCATAGCGGCACTGAAAACGCCGGTATGCCCAACCATATCTGTATTTGCATAATTCAAACAAACAAAATCAACTTCTCCTGCTTCAATTTCAGGAATCAGTTGATCTGTAATTTCAACAGCACTCATCTCAGGCTGTAGGTCATAAGTAGCTACTTTGGGAGAGGGCACCATGATTCTTTTTTCACCTTCAAATGGCACTTCCCTGCCACCACTAAAAAAGAAAGTGACATGCGGATATTTTTCTGTTTCAGCAATACGTATTTGTTTCTTGCCATGTGCTTCCAATACTTCACCAAGGGTATTGGTGAGGTTATCATTTTCAAAGATCACATTCACTTTTTTGAACTTCTGATCATACTGCGTCATGGTAGTATAATGCAGTTGTAAAGGCTGCATCCCTTGTTCCGGGAAGGCCTGTTGTGTAAGTACTTCTGTGATCTCGCGGCAACGATCGGTGCGGAAGTTGAAACAAATCACTGCATCACCTTCTTTGATAGAGGCGATGGGTTGCTGTTGTTCATTGGTAATAATGGTAGGCAAAATGAATTCATCGGTAGTACCATTTTTATAAGCGTTCTCAATGGCGTTTACAGCACTTGTGGCGGTGGGGCCTACTGCATTTACCAAACAATCATAGGCCAGTTTTACCCTTTCCCATCTTTTATCTCTGTCCATTGCATAATACCTGCCGCTAACTGTTGCGATGGTGCCTACCGACTGTTGTAAATGTGCTTCCAGTTCTTTCACAAAGCCCAGTCCGCTTTTGGGATCGGTATCTCTGCCATCGGTAAAAACATGAATAAAAACTTGTGATAACTGGTTCTTTTGACAGAGATCGCAAATGGCTTTTAGATGATCAATATGGGAATGAACACCACCATCACTTACCAGACCGATCAGATGCAGTGCTTTTTGATGAGTTTTGGCATACGATAATGTTGCTAAGAAATTGGCATTGTCGGCCAATTCCCCTGTCTTAACAGCTACATTGATCCGTTGTAATTCTTGATATACAATTCTTCCTGCCCCTAAATTCAAATGTCCCACTTCGCTGTTGCCCATTTGTCCTTCCGGTAACCCTACTTCTTCACCACAGGTAATCAATGTTGTATTCGGATATTGCTGATATAATGAAGAGACAAAAGGGACATTTGCTTGTTGGATGGCATCAGAACTTGCGATTTTACCTAAACCCCACCCATCCATGATGACGAGAATGACTTTTTTATTCATATTAAAAAATGATATGGTTTATTAATTGCTGATTAGGCATTAACTTTAGCAGCATTCAAAGTTGGCATGTTTTTGGCAAATTATAATAGTGAATACAAAATAAACTGTATGAAAACATTTTTTTTGACTGTGGGATGGGCGTTTTTAGCCATGTCTTTTGTAGTTCAGGGGAGTAGTCTGGATCAGATCTTTAATGCTTTTAAAAAGGCTGATACAGAAGAAATTGCTCAATCTTTTGATACTTATGTAGATCTGAAATTTCTGGATAAAGATGAAATCAAAAATATCAGTAAGAATCAGGCTTCCATTGCACTAAAGACTTTTTTCACGGAGAATGCAATTACGGGCTTTGAAAAAGTATCCAATCGAGATCTGGGAAGTACCACCTATCTGGTAGGTAAACTCATTTCATCTGATAAGAATAATAAGGGATATAATATCACTGTACTGATCAAATCACAAGCCGGAAAGTTCAAGATTATTTCACTACGAATCAGTTAATCTTATATTGATCAATATCCGCCTGTTGTTTTTAAGAAAACAACAGGCGGATTATTTTTATAGGGTCCATGAATATATTTTAGTTTTGTTGTATGAACCATTTTGATGAACACTTAAAGATATTGGTAACTGCAGCACTAAAAGAAGACATTGGTGAAGGAGATCATTCCACCTTAAGTTGTATTCCTCGGGATCAGAAAGGGAAAGCAGTTTTAAAAATCAAGCAAAATGGCATTTTAGCAGGAGTAGAGATTGCCAAAAAAATATTCAGCATGCAGGATCCCGATGCTGTATTCACAATATATAAGTCTGATGGTGACGCTATGCAAGAAGGAGAAACGGCTTTTGAAGTATCGGCGTCTATTCATACCATTCTTTCCTGTGAAAGACTAGTATTGAATTGCATGCAGAGAATGAGTGGCATTGCAACACTTACCCGTCAATACACTGAACGATTAAAAGGATATAACACGCGTCTATTAGATACACGTAAAACAACACCCAATTTTCGCTTGTTGGAAAAAGAGGCAGTAAGAATAGGAGGTGGGGTTAATCATCGATTTGGGTTATATGATATGATCATGCTAAAAGATAATCACATAGATTATGCAGGTGGTATCATACAAGCTATTGATAAAGCACATGATTATGTAACCCAATATCATCCTCACTTAAAAATTGAAGTAGAAACAAGAACATTAACGGATGTTGAATTGGTTTGTGCCAAAGCCACAGGTAAAGTGTTTAGAATTATGCTGGATAATTTTATGCCTACCCAAGTAAAAGAAGCCGTTGCATTGATCAATGGTCGTTTTGAAACGGAAGCAAGTGGTGGTATTACCTTACACAATATACAAGCCTATGCAGCTGCAAATGTTGACTATGTAAGTGTAGGTGGACTTATTCATCAGGCACAGAGCTTGGATCTGAGTTTGAAAGCGGTTATTGTGGGGTGAGGTTATTGGAAAATAAGCTGTTTTAGCGTATCTTGGTCTTCATCTAATGATGTTTTTTGTTGAATAGTCTTCTTTGCCCATGATGATAAGATCAATCCTGCTATTATTCCTATTATGGGTCTCCGGAATTATCAATGCACAAACTCCCAAGGCCGATTCTCTGATACGTATATCCAAAACAATTCAACAGGATAGTACTTATGTAAGTGTACTGAATCAAATTGCAGAAGAACTCTCGGATAAAGATGCAGATCAATCTCTCGATTTTGCTATCAAAGCCCAACTACAGGCTATAAAGATCAAAGATGCACCCGGATTGGGGAAAGCACTCAACAATATCGGTTGGGCTTACTACCGTAAGGGCGATTACTCAAAAGGGTTCGACTATGCCTTGCGGGCACTTCGAATCAATGACTCTTTGCAATTGCTGTCTCAACTAGCAATTTCTTATCGAAATGTAGGTGCTATTTATAACTCACAAGCCAAGTATCGGGAGTCGATGGATTATTTTCATAAGGAAATGAGTATTCATGCGAAGCTCGATAATCTTCTGGGGGTAGGTAGAAGTTTGAATAATATTGCATTCTCTGCACATCGTGGAAAGTTTAAGGATTCAGCAATCATTTTCGGACATACAGCATTAGAACATAATTCGAAGTTGGGAGATCAGTACCTGATTGCCTTTAGTTTACGCACTTTGGGAGACGTATATTTTGAAGAAGGTTCCATTGACCGCTCTATTGATTATTTTTTAGCTTCATTAACAGCAGCTCGAGCAGCTAAGAGTAATTTCATTATTGAAACATCGCTGTATCGCTTGGGAAAAGCATACCAGCAAAAAAAACAATGGAAGGAGTCGATCGCTTATTTACAAGAAGCAGTAGCTGTATCTAAAGTATTAGGTGCCAAAGGCGAACAAGCAACGATTCAGAAATTATTGGCCTTCTCATATGCACAAATAGGTGATTACAAAAAAGCATACGAATCACAAGCTGCACATATAGCTTTGAATGATACCCTTTTTGAAGAAAGAAGCCGAGCCAGATTTGCACAAATGCAGGTTGCTTTTGAGACAGAGAAAAAACAAGCTGAGATCAATCTTTTAAAAAAAGAAGATGAGGCTCAGAAAGAAAAAATCAAGGATCAACGTTTATATACTTTCTTATTATTAGTAGTAGTGGCGCTTGTGATGGCACTCTGGCTGGTATCTTGGAGAAGAAATCAATTTAAACAACTTGCTAATAAACAATTACGATTACAGAAAGCGGCTTTGGAGCAAGCATCTTTTCAAAAAGACAAAATATTTTCTATTCTTTCTCATGATCTTCGAATGCCTATTTCGTCATTGAGTGGAGTATTGCAGTTAGTTGACAAACAAAGTTTATCAGAAGATGCATTTACAAAGATCAAGCATGCGTTGGGCAAGCAAATTACATCACTGAATACTACATTGGACAATCTGTTATTATGGTCGCGTAATCAGATGGAAGGTGTAACAGATGTTCAGGCTAGTGAATGTTCCTTGTATGAAATTGTAGAAAATAATTGTCACTTACTCACAAGTGCAGCCAATCAAAAGAAAATTCTTATTCATAATGATGTATCCATTACTGCAAAAGCCTATGCTGATGTGCATCATGTTGATATTATTCTCAGAAATCTATTGTTGAATGCACTTAAATTCACGGAAGAGGGTGGTAGTATTACTGTTCAATACCGCGAAGAAGAGCAAGAGGCGATATTAGATATTATAGACAATGGTATTGGTATGACAAAAGAACAGATTGGGAAATTATTCAAGGTCAATACCCATTTTACAACTACGGGTACAAAAAATGAGAAGGGCGCGGGTCTTGGCTTGCTATTGTGTAAAGAGTTTGTAGAGGCCAATCATGGAACATTATCTGTGAAAAGTGAACCCGGAAATGGATCTCAGTTTTCCGTTACTTTGCCAAAATCTAAGTATGTCTAAGAAATTCAAATCAGACAGCAACGGATTTATCTTCAGCACAGATCCGAACTTTCAATTTCAGCCGGAACAGGAAGAAGAACCGGATACGCAGGCTCCTGCTCAGCAAATGCTGCGTATTTTATTGGATAAAAAGCAAAGAGCCGGTAAATCGGTGACCTTGGTAACAGGTTTTATCGGTAAAATAGACGATCTCGAAAAACTAGGAAAACAACTCAAAAATTTTTGTGGAACAGGCGGTTCTGTGAAAGACGGAGAAGTAATCATTCAAGGAGACCAACGAGAGAAAGTATTACAATGGTTGTTGAAGAATGGGTATGCTAAGAGTAAGAAACTATAAAAACAGCAGAATGATGAATATTGAATAATGAATATCCAACTTCGAAATTCATGATTCAATATTCATCATTTATTCTGCTTCAAAGCCTACTTTTCTATGTGTTCCATCGCAATAAGGTTTATTGGATGATTGTCCACAACGGCATAATGCCGTGGTTCCTTGTTTGATTTCTTTTCTGCCATCGCTGTGTGTGATCTCACAATCGGTTGTGATCAATATAGGACCGTTGGGTTTAATTTGAATATTCATAATGCTTGCTGCTTCCGACTGAATCTCTTTTTCTGCTGTGTTTTCTCCTGTTGCATTCATAAAATAACTCAAGGCGCCACTTGGACATTTTCTTACCTGTTCAATGATGGCATCGGTTGTTGCGCCTTCCATATTGACCCAGGGTTTTTTCGCCGGATCAAATACTTCTCTTAATTGAGTCCAGCAAATTCTACTATGAATACATGTATCGGGTTTCCATACAACGGTTACCTCATTGTTCGTGTATTTGAATGTGGATTTAGGCATGGAGTATATTTGGATTAAAAGATACGAAGAAGAAAATGGAATTCAAAAGTCAAAATTCAAAAGGAGAATGATTCAATCCAATTTTTGACTTTTGACTTTTTAATTTTGATTTTAATAATCTATCTCTAGTTTTAATCTGTCTCTCAACTCTTTCACCAAAGGATACTGCTCGGCAATGCGTTCAAATCTTTGTTTGCTGTTGAGTTTCAGGTGAATGGGTACATCTTCGCGCTCGGTAGCTTCTACCAGGATATTAAAAGTAATGGCTCTGTTATTAAATGCAGTGTGTAGGTAATCGATTAACATCATTCTTTCCTGTTCTACAAATTTCTGTGCAGTAAGTGCAGGGACTGTGACAGAGAAGTGAATATCATCTTCGATCTGCAGTTGAGCAATTTTAAATGTTCCTACCGAAGAGTGTTTTTGTTGTTGTTCTAATTTTTGGGTGTATTCATTCCAGCAGCGCATCAGTTTCTCTAGATTGAGTACTTCCGCTTCTTTTACTTCTTCAATGGCATACTGATCACCAACTTTTTCTCGCAAAGCATCCAATAAACTTTTTTTAGGTACACCGGTAGTTGGTGAAACAGGTTTAACGGTTGCGGGTCTGGTAGGTGGAGGAGCTTGAATCGTTGGATTTGATACAACCGGCCGAACCGAAGTTTTCTTCTCTTCCTGTATCAACAACTTTGGTGGAGCCTGATCTGGAACAGTTTTTACCTGTAAGGATGAAACTGTCTTAGTTCGGAAAGCTATTGGACCATCAAGTCGTTTTTTTTTAATGATTTGTCCGTTTTCGGAAGACAATTCGATGGCTTGTTGGAGGAAATTCAGTTTAATGATAGCGAGTTCAACATGCAATCGCTTATTCCGCGCCATTTTAAATTGAATCTCTGCTTCATTCAGAACATTGAGTGCACTTACCAAATACGAAAGGCTGGTGTTGGCTGCTGTTTGAATATATTTTTCTTGTAAGCCTTCCACTACATCCAATAAAGTAGCAGATTTGGGATCTTTACATACCAGTAAGTTGCGAATAAACTCAGCAAAACCGTTTATCACTAAATCGCCTTCAAACCCTTTTCTATTGATTTCGTCATACAACATCATGGCTGCAGCCATGTCTTGTTTTTGTAAAGATTCGAGTAATCGGAAATAATAATCTTCATCCAGAATATTCAAATGTTCTAAGGTATTCTGGTAGGTAAGGGTTCCATTGGTAAAACTTACGATCTTATCCAAAATACTCAATGAATCACGCATACAACCTTCGCTTTTTTGGGCGATGACCTGTAATGCAGCTTTTTCTGCCTGAATAGATTCTTTCTCTACAATTTCCTGTAAATGTTCAACCGTATCATTATTCGTGATTCTTTTGAAATCAAAAATCTGACAACGACTTAATATCGTGGGGAGTATCTTATGTTTTTCAGTCGTAGCTAAAATAAAAATAGCATAGGATGGTGGCTCTTCCAGTGTTTTCAAGAAAGCATTGAAGGCGCTGGTACTGAGCATGTGTACCTCATCCACGATATATACTTTGTATTTACCGGCCTGTGGTGCAAAACGAACCTGTTCTACCAGGGTTCGAATATCTTCTACTGAGTTATTACTTGCCGCATCGAGCTCATGAATATTCAAAGAAGTTCCGGCATCAAATGAAACGCAACTATTACAAGTATTACATGCTTCACTATCGGGAGTAGGATTGGTACAATTGATCGTTTTAGCAAGAATACGGGCACAAGTAGTTTTACCCACACCTCTGGGACCACAAAATAAAAATGCATGAGCCAGTTGATTATTCTTAATTGCATTTTTCAGTGTAGTAGTGATATGCGACTGCCCCACCACTGTACTAAAATTCTGTGGTCTATACTTACGCGCCGAAACGATGAATTTATTGTCCATATCAGTGGTGCAATATAAGGAGAAGCAGCTAGCTACTAGCCACTAGCTGCTAGCTGCCAGCAGAATGTGTAAAAAATCTTTCTGATAACTAGCAGCTAGTAGCTGGCGGCTAGTAGCTTATTTATATTCCATCTCCGGATGCCTTTCAAAAGCTCTGTTTTGATCAAAAAGATAGCGGAAAGTGACCATTCTGCGACTGGGTACTCCGCCTAAACTTTTATAGATATTCAACATTTTTGGGTTCCAATCACCGGCCCAACCCATTTCATATTCAAAATACCACCCTTTATTTTGGATCAGTAAACCACATTCGTAGATTAAAAAACTATCGATACCCAAGGCCTGGTACTTAGGAACTACACCAAATGCGAGACCTGTCAAACGTTTACAGGCGCCTGTGTATTTCATCCACAAAAGATGTAGTTTTTGTAAGATGCCGAATTTCCCATTGAAGTGCTTGAAGTATTGGTTGATATCAGGAATATTGATGAACATAGCAATCGGCTCCTCTTTATAATAAGCAAACCATACTACCCTTTCATCCATGATGGGCTTCATGGTTTTGAATAACTTGATCACTTGCTCTTTGGTGATCTCTTTGTTTTCTCCATGTTGCGCCCAGGCTGCGTTGTATACCGTAGCAAAATCCCCTGCATATTTATCCAACTCGGATAGTTTCACATGCTTGGCTTCATAGCCGGCTTTGCCTTTGAATTTTGCATGTCTCTCAGGAAAACGAGGGGGTAGTGGATCATCTACCTGCATCGAATAATAATACTGATTATAGTAGTTCTGAAACCCATAAGTGGTAAAAAGTGATTCATAATAATCGGGATTGAATGACATACCATACATAGGCTCTTTATCAAATCCTTCAACCATTAATCCCCACCATTTATCGCGATCCCCAAAATTGATAGGACCATCCATGGCTTCCATACCTTGTTCTTGTAACCATTGTTTGGCAGTATCAAATAAAAGATTAGCCGTAGCCTGATCATTGATACAATCAAAAAAACCAATACCACCTGTCGGAAAATCAGTTCCCTTATTGATATATTTAGAGCTGGTAAATGCGGCAATGCGACCCACTACTTCTCCATCATCGGTTTCGGCGATCCATCTCTTGGCAGTGCCGTATTTGAATTGTTTGTTCTTTTCAGCATCAAATACAGCTTCTACCTCATTATTCAAAGGTCTGATATAAGCAGGATTGTGTTGGTTCAATCTTGCACTTACTTCCAAAAATTCTTTCTTAGTAGCAGCATCATTTACTTCAATCAAATGCATGGTCACTGGTTTAAACAAAGGTAAGAAAGTAGTTGAAGTCTCTAGGTTAGTAATTCTACCGAAACTGATGGTCTTTTATGACTTGAATAATTTATTAGCCATCTTTTCGTCATGTTTATAGATGTCTTTTCTGAAATTCAGCTCCCCATTTTTATCTACCCAAGCGGTAAAATACACGATGAATACAGGTACTGATTTTTTCAAGGCAACCCATTTTTCTTTCTTCAAATGCATAGCACTATCAATGGTACGATCATTCCAACTGCTGTCTTGTCGTAACAGATAGGCAGCCATTTTTTTAGGTTCTGCAATGCGGATACACCCATGACTAAAACTTCTACTCGATTGGGAAAAAAGATTCCGATTCGGAGTATCGTGAAAATAGATATTGTAATTATTCGGGAATAAAAACTTAACCAATCCAAGCGAGTTACCCGGACCTGGGTTCTGTCTGATTACAGGTATCTTGCCTTGTTTTACGATTTCCATATTTTGTTTGGTGAGATAATCAGGATTCTTTTTAATAGCAGGCAGAATCTCACCTGTAACAATACTTTCGGGTATATTCCAGTATGGGCTAAATACCACGTATTGAAGTTTGTCATTGAAAATAACAGTATTATTCGCAGCCGTACCTACAATCACATTGATATCGAATTGTAGTCGCCCACTGTCGTACACATGCATTTTATATTCCGGTATATTGACCAAAATATAGTTCGTATCTTTTTCAGGTGGCATCCATCTCAAACGTTCCAGGTTGATGAGAATTTGACGCAGTCTTTGTTTTAATGGTACATTGAGTTCTGCAATCATTTTATTGCCAATCACACCATCAATGGTTAATCCCATTCGTTGCTGGTATTTTTTGGTAGCGATAACAAGGGCCGTATCAAACAAAGGACTATCTACATTTTCTTCCAGATCTCCCACCAATTGTAAATGCTTTTTGATCTGTATCAGAATAGCAGAAGAATCTCCGCTGCGCAGTGATTTTTGAAGTGTAGGAATGGGATTAGGTGAATGTTGCTTGGCCAAAGCTGAGTAGCGTTCTACATATTGTTGTAGTTTTTTATACTGCTGGTTTTGTGGTGCATAAGCTTCTTCATTTTTATGAAGGATCGCCGAATCCAGCAATGCATGTAGGTCGATTTTTTTTCTTGGGATGAACCAGCCCAATTCTGCGGCGTCAATATCGCTTCCTTTGTAAACTTTAGCTGCATAACGGAAAAATTGTCCGGTCAATAATAATTCAGCTTTTAAAACCAATGAATCTGCCGGCTTATTTTTTTTATTGGATGACACGAAGCGCTCGAGTAATTGTTCCATTTCAGGATGATACAGACTGCTGTCTTCAAAACTGCTGATATAATTCAATTGTAAGTTTCTGAAGTTAGATGCTTGCTCTGAAAGACCACTGCTGTCAAACCAAGCATACGCATAGTTGCGGTCTTTATAAAAATCATTGAATTGTTTTGTATAGTCCTGATATGCGGTATTATTTTTTAGGAATTGATCGAGTTCGAGACTATCCATAAACAGATCATTAAAAGAGGTAGCAGCTGTGATGGAAGTGTCTCTAAAAACAGGTTTTTTGCTGTTGCTATTACTGCATGATTGTATCAGCAAAAAAGATAGTATGCAACAAAAAAAGAAGTACCTGCTCATGTAATGAATTTACAAAAGGAACTGTTTCGAATGATGATATGCAGAGAGTTTTTTTATCGTATGGATAAAAAAGTGCTGGCAACGATTGCTGCGGTTTCTGTTCGCAATCGAGTATTTCCCAGAGAAACGGGTTGATAAGTATGATCTAGTGCCAACTTGATTTCTTCCGGTGTAAAATCTCCTTCCGGACCAATCAGCATTAGAACAGATTCACTTAAGGCAATAGATTGAATAGGTGACTTTGCATCCTCTTCACAATGCGCAATTAATTTCTGAGTAGCTGAATGATCCTCAAGCAGTGTCTGGAGTTTGATGGGTTCGTGTAAAACAGGTAACCAGCTTTGCTGACTCTGTAACATCGCTGAAATGAGAATTTGCTGCATTCTTTCGAACCGAAAACGTGTGTGCTCGGTTCTAGCGCAAATCAATGGTATGATTTCTGTGACACCTATCTCAGTTGCTTTTTCCAAAAACCATTCAAATCTACTGGCGTTTTTCAGCAGAGAAACTGCGATGGTAGTTTTTTTATCGGGCAGAGGATATTGTTTTTCAGATTCGATGTTAACCGTACAATGTTTTTTATCCTCGTGCGCAATACTTGCTGTGTACAATCCGCCTTTGCCGTTGGTCAGTTGAATGCGTTCACCTGTTCTCATCCTCAGTACCTGAATGCAATGTTTACTGGTTTCTTCACTCAGTTCGAATAAAGAAGAAGAGGCTGCAACGGTTGATTCGTAAAAAAAAGGTAAAGCCATGAAGCAAAAGATTATTCACAATTGACCATACATCTCATTCACAGATTAAAAAGGAACATCGTTATCAAAACCTTCATCAAAATCTCCTCCATTCATTTTGCTTCCTTTCTGTATAAAGAGTTTGCCACCATCCGGCTCTGTGTTTGAGTTGGATAATGTACCCGGAGGTAGGGGTCTGTAATTACCGGTTCCTAAAAACTTGGAATCATCGTTGGCTACTTCAAATTTCTGTATAGACAGATTGGCTTTCAGTATAATGTTTTCCAGTGAACCATTTCTGTGCTTGGCAATACGAATATGGGTTTCGCCTTTGGTGCTTTCGCCCATTTCATTGCTATTGACTTCATAATATTCAGGGCGATAGATAAACATAACCATATCCGCATCCTGTTCAATAGCGCCCGATTCACGAAGGTCACTCAATTGAGGAATTTTACTTTCTTTTCTGGTTTCCACCGCACGACTCAACTGGCTCAATGCAATGATGGGAATACTCAATTCTTTTGCCAATGCTTTTAAACTTCGTGAAATGGTACTGATCTCTTGTTCACGGTTTGAATTTCTGTCTGCGCTACCACTCATTAACTGCAAGTAGTCGATGATAATCAGTCCAACATTGTATTTATTTACCATTCTTCTTGCCTTGGCACGGAATTCGAAAATATTCAATGCAGCAGTATCATCGATATAGAGTGGTGCATTTTCTAAAGCTTTAATACCCTTGTGTAGCAGTTGTTCATATTCATGATCTTCCAGTTTACCACGTGATATTTTTTCCAGTGGTATTTCACTTTCAGCACTGAGAATACGCTGAACCAACTGAGATGCACTCATTTCCAAACTGAAAAATCCCACACCTACAGGTTTGATTTTATTCAAGGCCGCATTCCTGGCAAGGTTCAATGCAAACGCAGTTTTACCCACGGAAGGTCTTGCTGCAAGAATGATTAAATCGGTGGGTTGCCATCCATACGTAACACGATCTAACGTTGAAAATCCACTCGGTACACCGGAGACATCTTCTGTTTTGGTACGCAGTTCATCAATTCTGTTCAATGTTTTGGCTAACACATTTCCTACATCTTCAAAATTCTTTTTCAGATAATTGTTGGTGATGTTGAACATTTTGGTTTCACTGTCATCCAATAAATCAAAGACATCGGTACTGTCTTCATATGCATCACCAATTATTTCACCACTGATACGAATCAATTCACGTTGAATAAATTTCTGTAACACGATACGCGCATGGGCATCAATATTCGCGGTAGAAACAACTGAGTTGGTGAGTTTGGTAACATAATAGGGGCCACCCACTGCATCTAGTTGTTCTTTCATTTTTAATTCTTCTACCACAGTGAGTATATCGATGGGCATACTTTTCTGTTGCAGACTTTGCATTGCTTTGAAAATGAGCTGGTGTGCTTCTACATAAAAACACTCGGGCTTAACGATTTCTGTAACGGTATCAAAAGCACTTTTTTCCAGCATGATAGCACCCAATACCGCTTCCTCTAATTCTTTGGCCTGAGGGGGTACTTTTCCATATACCATTGTGCTAAGGTCTACTGCGGGCTTTCTTCTTTTGCGGTCTTTATTCAGGCTGGTCAGATCCATGGTCGTAGTCAGTTCTTGGTTGGTGGTTAGTAAGTTTCCTATTTCCTTCCTAAGTCATTTCCCGTGTTACGGAATTGTTACCTCGGCAGTTAGGGGGAGCGAATATGGTGTAGAAAATTGTCTTACTAAAATTTTTTTCTGGCATTTTTCATCCACATCAATTCACAGTTCCACGCAGTTTATTCACCGCTCTATTCACACAAATTACTAAGGTTATCCCCCAAAATCAAAAGTTTTCCGACCAAACACACAGGAAATGCACAAATACCTGTGTACAAAGAAATTTCTAAAAAATGGGGTTGGAGATGGGAGAAAAGCGTAATTAAGAAGCTATGAGCTGTGAGCTACGAGCCTCGAGCAATGGCCCGTTTTTATGAATCTCATTCACCCAAAACGAATTTAAATATTTGCATTTACCTACTTATACTGCCATCCCAAAGCTAGTTGCTAGAAGCTCGCAGCTCGTAGCTCACAGCTCATAGCTTATTATCCTTACTTTTACACCCCGAAAAGAGCAATCGAATATGACCATTAGTTATAACTGGCTGAGTGAATACCTCCCTACAACCCTTGAACCTGAAGCATTGTCTAAAATCTTGACTTCTATCGGATTGGAAGTGGAGAGTCTGGAAGCGTATGAGAGCATTAAGGGTGGATTGAAAGGTTTGGTAATAGGTGAAGTACTTACCTGTGAGCAACATCCCAATGCTGATAAATTAAAGATCACTACCGTAAATATTGGCGGAGAAACGCCGCTGCAGATTGTTTGTGGGGCTGCCAATGTAGCTGCCGGACAAAAAGTAATTGTTGCAACGGTTGGTACTACCATTTATCCCATCGGCGGAGAGCCTTTAACCATGCGGGTTGCCAAGATTCGTGGGGTGGAAAGTCAGGGTATGATTTGTGCCGAAGACGAAATCGGTGTGGGTACCAGTCATGACGGAATCATGGTATTACCAGCTGATTCAGTTCCCGGTACCGATGCAGCAAGTTTATTTACACCATACAATGATTGGATTTATGAGATCGGACTCACACCCAATCGTATGGATGCAATGAGTCATTTGGGTGTGGCAAAAGATGTTTGTGCCTATCTCACCCATCATGAACAAGAAGCTAAGCCTGTTTCACCATTCAGCAATACATTCAAAGTTGATTCGAAAAAACTGCCCATCAAGGTAACGGTAGAAAATCAGGAAGCTTGTCCAAGATATGCGGGTGTAAGTATTACAGGCGTTACCGTAAAAGAATCTCCGGCTTGGTTGAAAAATCGCTTACTGGCCATTGGACAAAGACCCATCAATAATATCGTTGACATTACGAATTATATCCTGCATGAAACCGGTCAACCACTGCATGCTTTTGATGCAGATGCGATCAAAGGCGGAGAAGTAGTGGTAAAAAATCTAGCCGAGGGAAGTAGTTTTATCACACTCGATGAAAAGGAACGGAAACTATCAGCAGAAGACTTGATGATCTGTAATGGATCTGGAGAAGGAATGTGCATTGCAGGTGTTTTTGGTGGAGCTAAGAGTGGTGTTACATCAGCTACAACGAATATATTTTTAGAGAGCGCATGGTTTCATCCCATTTCCGTTCGTAAAACATATTTACGACATGGATTGAGAACAGAAGCAGCTACTCGTTTTGAAAAGGGCGTAGACATATCAGGTTGCGTACAAGTATTGCAACGTGCTGCTTTGCTGATTAAAGAAGTAGCGGGTGGGGAGATTGCAAGTGATGTTACAGATGTATATCCTTCGCCTAAAACTAAAACAGAAGTGGCGGTGAAGTATCATTATATCAAAAAATTAAGCGGTAAGAACTATCATCCAGATAAAGTTAAAAAGATACTGAATGCATTGGGTTTTGAAGTAGTGAGAGAAGATATTGATGAACTTAAAGTAGCAGTTCCCTATAACAAACCGGATATCAGTATTCCGGCAGATATCGTAGAAGAAATCATTCGCATCGATGGTCTGGATAATATTGATATTCCTACCTCTATCACAATTAGTCCGGCCATAGCTGCATCGGGTGTGAAAGAAGCATTGAAAGATAAGATTGCCGGTTATTTGGTTGGACTGGGTTTTGTTGAAATACTTACCAATTCTATAACCAATAGTAAATATTTCTCAGAAGAAGTATTAGCCAGTTCAGTCAAAATGTTGAATAATCTTAGTGTGGAACTGGATGTTTTACGTCCAACCATGCTGGAAACCGGACTTGAAACGGTTGCTTATAATTTAAACCGTAGAAACCTGCATTTGCAGTTGTTTGAGTTTGGAAAAATCTATGCAACAGACGCTGTTGGTCAATATCGGGAAGAGGAACGTTTGTGTATATACCTGACCGGACAATCCACTGAAGCAGGATGGAGAGGGAATCCGGGTGTTTTTGACATTTATCACGGAAAGGGAATTGTGCAAGCAATCATTCAGTTGACTGGCTTGAAGGGACTTCATTTCGTTCCATCAGCGAATGACGCATCAACACTAGAATTGTATGTTGGAAAACAACAAGTGGGGATTGTAACGGAAGTAGATAAAAAGAAAGCAGCTGCATTTGATATCAAGCAAAATGTAGTGTTCGTAGACATCAACTATCTAACGTTCACCCAATTGGTTTCCCAACAAAAAATCACTTATAAAGAAGTGAATAAGTTCCCAACCATGCAGCGTGATCTGGCGTTGGTGGTGAATCGGAATACCACTTATGCAGCAATAGAAGCGGTGGTACAGCAATTAAAGATTCCTCGTCTTACCGACATGCGTTTATTTGATGTATTTGAAAGCGATAAACTGGGAGCTGGAAAAAAATCTATGGCCATCAGTTTCACCTTTACCGATGAAGAAAAAACCCTAACTGATAAAGAAGCCGATAGCATGGTGGCCAAGCTAATTCAGGCGCTGGAGAAGGAAGTGGGAGCGGAGATCAGAAAGTAAGGCTTTAGCTAATGGCTTATAGCGTATAGTTCATGGCAAATAGCAAAACCTCATTCCTACTATTAGCTATGACCTATAAGCTACAAGCTGCAAGCCACACGCTATAAAGTGCAAAACAAGTGCACTAAAAATGTTGTAACCCCTAAAATTGAAACTATCTTAGAGAGATGTTAGATCTTGATCGGCATATCAAAAATATTCAAGAAAAGCTTCAGCAATTGTTGCGGAATCAGCAAGTGTTGGTGAAGGAGAACCAGCGGTTACTGAAAGAGTTGGAAAAAAGCAAGCAATCCTTAGCGGAAAAAGAAGCTGCAATTGCGATGCTTCATCAACAGTTGGATGCACTGAAACTCAGCGCTACCGCACAATCTCCGGAAGAAAAAGCTGTATTGGAAAAACGGATCAATGGTTATCTCAAAGAAATCGATAAATGTTTGGCGCTGTTAAATACCTAATTGCATGTCTGAGTTAATTCCTGTCAATATTGTCATCGCAGATCGTAATTACCGTCTTCGTATTGAACCCCAAGACGAAGAAATGGTACGAAAAACTGCGGGATTGATCAATGATAAAATCACTGAGTTTAAGACGAATCTGGCGGGTAAAGACATGCAAGACTATGTTTCTATGGTGCTGTTATGGTTTGCCACTGAACAGAATCAAAGCGGAATAGAACTGGTTAAATGGGAAGAAGCCTCCCAAAAACTAGCCTCCCTTGAGCGTCAGATCGATAAAGCCTTGGAGGAATTATAGTCCATAGTCCATGGTCCATGGTCGATAGTCCATCGTAAGAGGAATAAAGCAAAGAATTGTTCTTGCCATGGACTATGGACTATAAGCTATGGACTATTCTAAACAGATTTCACTTTTCTTCTACGTATTTAATTATCTTCGCTTTTATCCGTTTACTCATTATTGTAAATTGTGATGTGTTATTGTGAATCAATGATTTTGAACTATTTAAAAAACGAATTAGAAAATGGACCAGACGCTTGTCTTGATCATAGCCGCACCTGTGGCACTTATTGTGGGGTTGATAGCCGGTAAATTCATCTTTGCCAAAAACACCCAAAAACAAATTGACGAAGCCAACCTACAGGCACAAAATATCCTGAAAGAAGCAGAGCTAAGGGCTGAAACCATTAAAAAGGAAAAACAGCTGGAAGCGAAAGAGCGCTTTGTACAGTTAAAAGCTGAGCATGAGCGTGAAGTGAATGAACGCAACCGTAAGATCAGCGAATCTGAAAATCGTGCGAAGCAGAAAGAAATCACGATCAATCAAAAAGAAGCCGGTTTAGACAAGCAGATCAAGGAAAATGAAGCGATTAAGGAAAACCTGAATCGCCAAATTGAAGTGGTGAATCTGAAGCGCACAGAGTTAGAGAAGCATCAGGAAGAACATATCCGCAGACTTGAAAAAATTGCCGGTCTCAGTGCAGAAGAGGCTAGAGCACAATTGGTGGAAAGTCTGCGTCAGGAAGCACAAACCAGAGCGCTTACCTTACAACAGGAGATCATTGAAGATGCGAAGCAGAAGGCGAATAAGGAAGCTCGTAAGATCGTTATTCAAACCATTCAACGTACCGCTGCAGAGCAAACCATTGAAAATACGGTTACTGTATTCAACCTAGAAACCGATGAGATCAAAGGTCAGATCATTGGTAGAGAAGGTAGAAATATCCGTGCCATTGAAGCCGCTACCGGTGTTGATTTGATTGTGGATGATACACCGGAAGCCATTATCCTTTCTTCATTTGATCCATTGAGAAGAGAGATTGCCAGATTGAGTTTACAGAGATTGGTAACAGACGGACGTATCCACCCTGCCCGTATTGAAGAAGTAGTAGAAAAAACCCGACGCCAGTTAGAAGAGCAGGTAATGGAAATTGGAGAGCGTACGGTAATCGAGATGGGAATACATGGATTACATAAAGAATTGATCCGTATTGTTGGGAAAATGAGATTCCGTTCTTCTTACGGACAAAACCTGTTGATGCATAGCCGTGAAACAGCCAATCTTTGTGGTATCATGGCAGCTGAATTAGGCATGAATCCTAAATTGGCCAAGCGTGCCGGATTATTGCATGATATCGGAAAAGTTCCCGATGAAGAAACAGAACTGAGTCACGCATTACTCGGTGCTAAATTAGCAGAGAAGTATGGTGAAAATCCGGCGGTGGTGAATGCGATTGGTGCTCACCATGATGAAATGGAAATGTTATATGTGATTTCTCCGATCGTACAAGCTTGTGATGCCATCAGTGGTGCGCGTCCGGGTGCACGTAGAGAAATCATGCAGCAATACCTGCAACGAATTAAAGACCTGGAAAATCTGGCATTAGCTTATCAGGGAGTAGAAAAAGCGTACGCCATTCAGGCGGGAAGAGAATTACGCGTCATTGTGGAAGCAGAAAAAGTAACCGACGGCGACAGCGATAAACTCAGCTTTGAAATTGCCCAAAAAATCCAAACCGAAATGACCTATCCGGGTCAGATTAAGGTGACTGTGATTAGGGAGAAGAGAGCGGTGAATGTAGCTAGATAGGCTATGAGCTGCGAGCTACTAGCTACTAGCTTCTAGCTTTCAGAAGATGACAATATAATGAGAGCCACTTCGGTTGTACCGGGGTGGCTTTACTTATTATTGTGACAAAAAAGTATGATCAATTTCAAAAGATTGAAAGTCTGGCAACTTGGTTTTAATATAGCTCGCGAGAGTTACGTTTTAGTATCAGCTTTTCCAAAAGAAGAAAAGTATGCACTTTCAAACCAGATCACCAGAGCGGCTGTTTCTATACCAGCAAATATTGCAGAAGGTAGTAGTAGGAAAAGTGCTAAAGAGTATGCACATTTTCTTGAAATTTCTTTAGGCTCTAGTTATGAACTGGAGACACATATCTTGCTAGCAGAATCACTATGTTATGGTGACGTAAGCATAAGTAAATCAATACTTTATAAACTTTCAGAAGAACAAAAAATGCTGCTTGCCTTTATCAATAAGATAAAAATTGATGGCTAGTAGCTAGTAGCTAGCAGCTAGAAGCTCAAAAACTTTTGGAGAATCCCGCCCCCATCCTTACCTTTGCCGTCCGCAAAAATTAAATGTTATGAACGCAGCAGTTCAGTTTGTACACGAGCAGTTAACGGTAAAGAAAGAATATCCTAAGTTCAAAGCAGGTGATAATATCACTGTTAACTATAAGATTATTGAAGGTGGTAAGGAGCGTATCCAGAGCTTCCGTGGTGATGTGATTAAGTTACAGGGTAATGGAGCAACCGCCTCTTTTACTGTACGTAAAATCTCTGACGGAGTAGGTGTAGAGCGTTTGTTCCCTATTCTTTCACCAAACATCGATTCTATCGTTCTGAATAAGACCGGTAAAGTTCGTCGCGCTAAGTTGTACTATTTGCGTGAGCGTAGTGGTAAGAGCGCACGTATTAAGGAAAAAAGATTCTAATTTCATTAGATGTATAGTAAAAGCGGAAACTGAGTTCATCGGTTTCCGCTTTTTTTGTCTATCCATCTATCAAATATTTATCCATAAACTTTGCTGTTAATTGGTTAATTCAGCATGGTTTTACCTTACCTTTGATCTTCTCAAAACTTATTTTATGGGTAATTTAGGATTTCAGGAAATTTTATTGATTGCAGTGGTGGTACTGGTATTGTTTGGTGGTAGAAAGATCCCCGAATTCATGCGTGGACTGGGTAAAGGTATCCGTGAATTCAACGATGCAAAGAACAATGTGAAGAAAGAACTGGAAGAAGGGATCAAAGAAAAGGATCAGGCTGCACAATAGTATTTCACTTCAAAAAGCCTTTTAGCCTTTGTTTCGCTTTAGCACAATCAAAGACTATCATACAGCATTACAGAACGGCCAAACCACCTGTGTGGAGGCCGTTCGTTTTTATATCGATAGGATACAAGCAGATCAACACCTGAATGCCTGGCTTGAAGTATATGCAGAAGAAGCCCTTGCTGCTGCAGCAAGTATGGATAAAGAAAGATCGTCCAATCAATCACTCTTGCCTTTACATGGAGTAGTGATAGGACTCAAAGATGTGATTTGTTATAAAGACCATCGTGTATCGGCATCTTCCCGGATGCTAGATGGATTTGTATCTGTATACAACGCTACCGCTACACAAAAATTATTGGATGCAGGAGCCATCATTATTGGCCGACAAAACTGCGATGAATTTGCCATGGGTAGCAGTAATGAACATTCTGCTTACGGACCGGTAAAAAATGCGTTAGATGAAACACGTGTACCAGGTGGATCTTCAGGCGGTTCGGCGGTGGCAGTGCAGGCAGATCATTGTATGGTGAGTTTGGGGAGTGATACCGGTGGATCAGTACGACAGCCGGCTGATTTTTGTGGTATCATTGGACTTAAACCCGGCTATGGAAGAATATCTCGTTACGGTCTTATCGCCTATGCTTCTTCTTTTGATCAGATCGGCATTTTTGGAAAAAACATTCAAGATATAGCTCTCATACTTCAGGTTATTTCCGGTGCTGATGCGTTTGATAGTACTGTTTCGCAGTTGCCGGTTCCCGATTTTACCGCTGCATTGAATAAGATAGATGCGCCTCCAAAAAGGATTGCTTATTTTAAGGAAGCATTGGATCATCCCGGTTTAGACCCCGCAATCAAAGCCGGTACCGAAGGCTTTATCAAAAAATTAACAGCCCAAGGTTATATTGTAGAACCTATTGATTTTGAATTACTTGAATATGTAGTGCCTACTTACTATGTTTTAACCACTGCCGAAGCTTCCAGTAATCTTTCTCGCTATGATGGGGTTCGTTTTGGACATAGATCCACTCAGCCAACAGATGATCTGACTGATTTCTATAAGTTGTCTAGGAGTGAAGGGTTTGGTAAAGAAGTGAAGAGGAGAATCATGCTGGGCAGTTTTGTATTAAGTGCCGGCTATTACGATGCTTATTTTACTAAGGCTCAACAAGTTAGAAGAAAATTACAGATGTTAACCACTACGGTTTTTTCCTCCTATGACGCCATTATTTCGCCAACCGTTCCGGCACCAGCCTACCGCATAGGTGAGTTGCAAAATGACCAGCTGGCCATGTTTTTAGGCGACATCTACACCGTCTTCGCCAATCTGGTAGGAATACCCGCTATTTCCATCCCACTCTTCAAACACCCCAATGGGATGCCCTTTGGTCTGCAGATTATGACTTCTCAGGATGATGAGGTATCTTTGCTCCGCCTTTCAAAACAGTTTTTAGAACTGTCTGAATAACAGACGCTCTGTTTTGAACATTACCCAACTTACTGCAACCCATTACTGAACTAATTGATAATTAAAGGATTTGATCACATGAAGTGGTTTGGTATCAGCATACAAAGTCATATTAGCACCAGCAAAGCATTGTTGGTCTGCTTTGCTTTTGTAGCAGGTTCACTGGGGATGATGTCTTTTAAAGCCGCCAACCTTGGTTCTGCATCAACGGATAGTGATTCTACCCTGAATGATAAAAACGGGTTTAAGAGCTTATTTACCACTCAGCGTTTTGATGCTTCAAAACCCTATGAAGCGCAATTGAATCCGAGAGCTGTTGCATTTGTACAAGAATATGTTCGGAAAAATGGCGAGCACCTGGAGAAAATGAAAAGCTGGGGTAAGCCTTATTTCGATCTGTATGATAATGTACTCACGGTTTATGGATTGCCTAAAGAGATGAAATACTTGAGTGTTATCGAGAGTCATCTTGGGTCGAATGCGGTGTCCTGGGCAGGCGCGGCAGGCCCATGGCAGTTGATGCCTTATGAAGCCAAACGTTTTGGTTTACGTGTGGGTGCGGTGGATGAGCGATTGGATTATTACAAGAGCACACATGCAGCTGCAAAACTGATGCGCGAATTGTATGCAGAATTCAATGACTGGTTATTGGTGGTTGCCGCCTATAATGCAGGGGCAGGACGTGTAAAACAAGCGATCAGAAAATCAGGTAGTAGAGAGTTCTGGGATTTGCAATACCATTTACCTGAAGAAACCAGAAATCATGTCAAAAAATTCATCGGGACTCATTATGCATTTGAGGGAAGCGGGGGTTGGACTACCATGACTGCTGCCGAGACAGAACAAAAGAAAGCAATTCTACAAAGTACAGAAACGGTTCAACTGAGCACGGATGAACTGAATAATTCTACTGTGATTGAAATAGCGGGCAGATACAATTCCTTGATTGTTTCCAATGCACTCTTAATGAACTTGAATCAGTTCAATCGTTGGAACCCGAATTTTGATAAAACTTTAGCGGAAGGAAAGAAGTATTCCATGCGAATACTCAAAGACAAGGAACAGGTGTTCCAGGCTAAAAAGCAACAATTGCTGATGGAGTCTGTGAAATCATTATTGGAAAGTGCTTCTGCATCCAGATAATTGGGCTTATGCACCTTCAAGCACTCTTCTAATTGCTGCAGCTTTTACCAGACATTCTTCATACTCTTTTTCCGGATCACTGTAAAAAGTAATACCACCACCAACCTGATAACCCAGGTACTGATTAGTGCTGTTATAAAGAATACTTCTGATCACTACATTAAAATCAAAATCACCGGTCGGACTGATATATCCTACAGCACCCGAATATAAACCGCGTTTGCTTTGTTCATATTGCTCTATCAGTTCCATCACTCTTTTTTTAGGAGCGCCTGTCATACTACCCATGGGGAAACAAGCCTTCATAATATCAGAAAACTGGTTAGCACTTTCTAATGTTCCTTCAACCGTAGAAATCATCTGATGAACCTGAGGGAAGCTATAAATACCAAATAGTTCAGTGACTTCTACAGATCCTTGTTGGCATACTTTACTTAGGTCATTCCGGACAAGGTCTACTACCATTACATTTTCACTTTTGTCTTTCTCACTGTTCCGTAATTGCTCGATCAATTGTTGATCAGCTTCCGGATCAAATTGATTCCGTGGAATGGTGCCTTTGATAGGTTGTGATAATAAGCGATCGCCTTTTTTCTGTAAAAAGCGTTCCGGACTAGCGCAAAGCAAGTATTTATCTTCTAGTCGATAATAACATGCAAAAGGATTGGGTGAAACTTTTGTGAGCTGTTGATACAATGACAAAGGCTCAATTGCTGTATCGGTAGCATAAAACTCTTGACAAAAATTGATCTCATAACAATCGCCTCTTTGTATATGCTGTTTAAGCTGTTCAATTGTTGCGATATATTTTTGTCTAGTCATTTTAGGCTGAACAGATACGCTAGGTTGGGGAACACTTACAACAGCAGGGGAGGCTTTTATTGACTCATAGATGCTTGATGGATCAGAACCATCATATACTTCTATGAAAAGTGTTTGTTCTTTCAGCGACAATATGAATGCTGGAACAAAAAAGAAAAGATCAGGGAATTGGATGCTATCCGAGTGTGTAGAATGAAGGGTTTCAATTTGATTTTTGATATCATATCCCAGATGACCAAATATCCATTTGTTTGTATGGGTATTGATGAAATCATCCAAAATACTCAGTGAAGCATCAGCAGGCAATGCGGCAGTTACTCCACAGGCAACCATACATTCCACTACTGATGCGGAACTTTGGTATTGATGGTTGTCCAGAAAACAACAAATGTTGAACTGATTGGCCCAGTTCAACATTTGTTGTTTGGTTTCTATACTATCTGTTATAGAAAAGGAATAAGTGATAGATCGCTATTTAGGCCGATTAAAAATCATCATCGTCGTCATCGTCAAATCCACCTGCTTTATCATCAAATAGGTCGAATTCTTTGAAGTCTTCATCTAAGCTAAAATCATCATCGTCGCCTTTCTTTTTAGCGCCACCGGATGCTTTTTTTCCTTTGCTTTTAGGAATATCAAATTCATCGAAGTCGGGATCCCAGTCGTCGTCTTCATCTTCTGGTTTTTCCCAATCGTCTGAATCTTCATCTAATTCATCATCATCATCGTCGTCGTCATCAGATTTTGATTTCTTAGACGAAGATTTAGATGCACTTTTTTTGGAAGGAGCTTTGAGATCCATCTCATCATCATCATCTTCCAAATCATCATCGTCTTCCATTTGCTTTTTGCTTTTTGGAGACGGTTTCTCATCAGCATTTTTAGGTGCTGCTTTCTTAGGGGTGGAGGATTTTTTATCCTTATCAGATCTTGCTGCCATATTTCCAATAAGATTAACTGCGTAAAATTTCAACGCAAATTCTGATTAACCAAAAAAATTTTTTTGTTACAAATGCGGTGCCACAAACTAAATGGCTACAATCTGTTCTCTGCCCGGTCCGTTTGAAACGTATTTAACAGGCGCACCAACATATTTGTTGATGAAATCGATATAAGTTGTCATGGTTTCAGGCAAGGAACCGGCATCTTTGATGCTGGTACTGTCTATTTTCCATCCGGAAAAACTTTTCCAAACAGGGTCAATATCCACTCCCGACATCTGAAAAGGAACTTCTGTATGCTCCTGACCATTGATTTTATAAGCGGTACAAACGTTCAGCGTATCAAAACTATCTAATACATCCGCTTTAGTCATGATGAGCTGTGTTACACCATTGATCATGCAAGCAAACTTCAAGGCAACCAGATCAATCCAGCCGCAACGACGTGGACGTCCGGTAGTGGCGCCAAATTCGCTACCAATCCTTCTTAACTCTTCTCCGGTTGCATCATTCAGCTCCGTTGGGAAGGGACCGCCACCAACACGGGTACAATAAGCTTTGGTAACACCCAATACTTCATTGATTTGTTTTGGAGAAACCCCCAATCCGGTACACACACCCGCAGAAATGGTATTCGAAGAAGTAACGAAAGGGAATGTTCCGAAGTCGATATCCAACATACTTCCCTGTGCGCCCTCTGCCAGTACTTTTTTACCCTCTGCCAAACTTTTATTGATAAAATATTCGCAGTTGATAATATTCAATGTTCTCAAAAACTCAATCGCTTCAAAGAACTCCTGCTCTGATGCAGAAATATCTTCGCTGAAATTGAAATTATTTAATAAAGTCTGGTGTTTAGCACGCAGCTCTTTGTATTGAGCATCAAAAGACGGACTCAAAATATCGCCTACTCTCAGTGCATTTCTTCCTGTCTTATCCATATAAGCAGGTCCAATTCCTTTCAAAGTTGATCCAATTTTTGCATCACCTTTTTGCAACTCTGATGCTTTGTCCAAAGCACGATGCGTAGGAACGATCAGATTGGTTCTTTGTGAGATAAACAAATTCTTACGTACATCAATACCATATGCAGCTACTGCATCACACTCACGCTTCAAGGTTACAGGATCAAGCACCACACCATTACCTATAACATTAACGATGTGTTGATGAAAAATACCGGAAGGTATCTGGTGCAACACCATTTTTTGTCCATTCACGTATAAGGTATGTCCTGCATTCGGACCGCCCTGAAAACGGGCAATGATATCATATTTGGGTGCGAAATAATCAACGATCTTTCCCTTACCCTCATCACCCCACTGTAAACCCAGTAAAACGTCCACCATAAGTTTGCTTTGAATCGCGGCAAAAATAGGAGATAGTTTGGGGTTTTGGGAAGAATATTTTTAGGTGAAAGGATTGGGTGAAAGGTGAAAGGTGAAAAGTGAAATGATATATACAATTACCTTTCACTTTTCACCTTTGACTTTTCACTTTTGTCACTTCTCATTTTCCGTATCAAATCGATCCACTCTTTGGATACCATTGAGTGATTTGAGTCTTTCAACCAATTCTTCCAATTCCTCTTTATCGTGTACAAATATTTTGATCGTTCCTTCAAATAAGCCCTCACTTGATTCAATGGTCAAGCCCGCAATATTAATCCGAAGATCGCCGCTGATGACGTTGGTAATTTTATTGACCACGCCCACATCGTCCAACCCAATGATTTTGAGTCCGGTAAGGAATGAAATTTCTTTGTTCTTAGCCCACTTGGTTTTTACAACCCTATGGCCATAATTCGCGAGTAATTGTGCTGCATTTGGACAACCGGTTCGATGTATGATTAACCCTTTACCGGTGCTAACAAAACCAAACACATCATCTCCAGGTATAGGATTACAGCATTTAGCGAGGGTGTACATGATCTTATCACTGCTTTCCCCGAAAATGATGAGCTCGGATTCTTTTTTACTATATGTTTTTTGTACGGGATCTGTGATGATTTCCTGGATCACAGGTTTGGGTTTGGGGATTTCTATTTTATCGCCCAATACCTGGAAATCTTTCAGCTCTTTTAGATCGAGGACCTTGGTAGCGATTCTATAATGCAGATCCAGTGATGAAGGAAGTTTATAAAATTGAACCAGTTCTTCAATATTGTATTGGCTATATGCTGCACCCATGCTTTCCAGTTTTCTTTGGAGCAGGTATTTACCATCTTCCGCTACTTTTCGTTTTTCTTCTCTTAAAGCATCTTTGATTTTATTTCTCGCCTTCGCCGTTACTACAAAGCCCAGCCAGTCTTCGGATGGTTTTTGTTTATTACTGGTAATGATTTCAATCTGGTCACCACTTCTTAATTTATGGCTGATAGGCACCAGTTTATGATGTACTTTGGCACCAATACATTTACTACCGATGGCTGAGTGAATAGAGAAAGCGAAATCCAACGCCGTACTTCCCATCGGTAACATTTTCACTTCACCTTTTGGAGTATACACATAAATTTCTTCGGCTAGAAAAGATGTTTTGAAATCCTGTAAGAAGTCAACTCCTTCTGTATCCTGTGTACTCAATACTTCCCTGATCTGACCAAACCATTTATCAAATCTGTCCTCCTCATTATTACCTTCTTTGTATTTGTAATGGGCTGCCAAACCTTTTTCTGCAATCTCATTCATACGCTTGGTACGAATTTGTACTTCTACCCATTTACCCTGAGGTCCCATTACAGTCGTATGTAAAGCTTCATAACCATTGCTTTTGGGATTGCTCAACCAATCACGTAAACGTTCAGGTGAAGGCATATACTCATCAGTGATCATAGAGTATACTTTCCAGCAATCCTCTTTTTCTTTTTCAGTAGGAGAGTCCAGTATCACACGAATAGCAAATAAATCATATACTTCTTCAAAAGCAACACCCTTCTTTTTGATCTTGTTCCAAATAGAATGAATACTTTTCGGACGACCATAAATTTCAAAATTGAAATTGGCGGCCTGCATTTTTTCTTTTATGGGACGAATAAACTCATTGATGTAACGGGTTCTTTCGCGTTTGGTTTCTGCGAGTTTTTTAGCAATATCCCGATAGGCTTCCGGCTCCATGTATTTCATGGACAGGTCTTCCAACTCGGTCTTGATATTGTACAATCCCATCCGGTGTGCCAATGGAGCATACACCCAAACCGTTTCTGATGCGATCTTCAACTGTTTTTCGCGTTTCATATGATCCAGCGTACGCATATTGTGTAAGCGGTCTGCCAGTTTGATCAGGATCACACGCGGATCATCGGTAAGTGTTAAAAGGATTTTCTTAAAATTCTCTGCCTGTTGAGAAGTATTGGTATCCATTACGGTGGAGATCTTGGTCAGACCATCCACAATTCTTGCGATCTCTGTTCCGAATTCACGTTCGATATCTTCCAGCGATATATCTGTGTCTTCAACCGTATCATGTAGCAAAGCACAGATGGTACTTCTTACCCCTAGTCCGATTTCTTCCACACAAATCATGGCAACGGCTATGGGATGAAGGATATAGGGTTCGCCACTTTTTCTTCGCATGGTTTTATGCGCATCGGCGGCCATTTGAAAAGCATGACGTACCAATTCCTTATCGCCTTTCTTGAGCTTTGATTTCAAGCTTCTCAAAAGGGCGCGGTAATGCCTTAATATTTCATTTTTTTCCTGATCTGGGTTCAGGTTATAACGAGGTAACACCACCTCCGCAGTCGTATCTTTCGCTTGCTCCATATCTGACTACGAATATACGGATAGTCTGTGGCTTATGGTCCATGGTCAATAGTCCATAGCGTATAGTCCATGGTCCATAGCATATGGAAGGAAATGAGAATGTACATCCGTCGCTTGTATTCCTATAAGTAAAGAACAAAGTATTTATTACAGGACATGTACTATGGACTATACGTCATGAACCATACGCCATGGACTATGGGCCATCGACCATGGACCGGGCTCCTCAAAAATTACAGCATCGGTAAACACTGCCAAGCCTTTGTTGTTACCTTTGGCAACTGTCATGACTGAAACGAGTAAAAAAAAGGTATTTGATTTTTCCTTACTAGGCAGGGTATTCCATTTTGTGAGACCTTATAGAGGGATGTTCTATCTCAGTTTGATTTTGGCTGTGGTGATGGCTTTATTTGCACCCATCAGACCCTATCTGATTCAGTTAACGGTGGATACGGCAACCGGAAAGTCTGTGCAGATTCCCGGATGGCTTGAAACGGTTCTTTTCAATACCGATCTCTCAGATGCCAGTCGATTTATTATTTCGGTAACGCTTTTTCAGATCGTATTTCTGGTAGTGGAAACATCGATCCGATTCATTTTCAGCTTTATAACTGCATCCATGGGACAGCATGTTGTAAAGGATATGCGTATTGCAGTGTATAAAAAGATACTAGGGTTAAATCTTCGTCAGTTCGACAAAACTCCTATCGGTACGCTTACCACCAGAACCATTGATGATATAGAACGCATCAATGATATCTTTTCAGATGGTCTTATTCCGATCATAGCAGATTTGCTTACCATCATCATCACACTGGCAACGATGTTTTGGATGGATTGGCGGTTGACATTGATTAGTCTGGCACCCTTTCCAATCATGATCATTGCTACTTATTATTTTAAAGAAAGTGTAAACAAAAGTTTTATCAAGGTTAGAAATGCGGTCGCTAGTTTGAATGCTTTTGTTCAAGAGCATATTACGGGAATGCAAGTAGTACAGGCTTTTGCTGCGGAAGAGCGGGAGATGAATAAATTTAAAAAAATCAATGCAGAACATCGGAATGCCAATATCAAAGCCATTTTTGCGTATTCTGTTTTTTTTCCAATTGTGGAAGTCGTACTTGCTTTAAGCACCGGATTACTCGTATGGTGGATCGCCGGAAAATCATTGGATGCTGGATTGTTAATGGCATTCATTTTATACCTGAATCAGATATTTCGTCCATTACGTGTGATTGCAGATAAGTTTAATGTCTTGCAAATGGGGATGGTAGCTGCTGAAAGAGTGTTCAAAGTGTTAGACAATAGTGATGAATTGAGTGTAAAAGATCATGGTAATTTTCAGCCAACTCATATTAAAGGGGATATTGATTTTGAACAAGTATCATTTGCTTATGTAGATGAAAACTTTGTGTTGAAAAATATCAGCTTCCAAGTGAAAGCCGGTGAAACGGTAGCGTTGGTTGGGCATACCGGTAGTGGCAAAACATCTATTATCAGTTTACTAAATAGATTATATCATATCCAAAAAGGAGTGATCAAAATTGATGGGGTAAATATCAATGACTATGATATTGATCGTTTAAGAAAAAGCATGGGTGTAGTTTTGCAGGATGTGTTTCTTTTTTCCGGTTCTGTAATGGATAATATTACACTTCGCGATCCATCTATTCATAAAGAGCAAGTGGTAGAAGCTGCAAAGCTGATAGGCGTACATGATTTCATTATGCAATTGCCCGGTGGATATGATTACAATGTGATGGAAAGAGGCAGCACGTTGAGTTTGGGACAAAGACAATTGCTTTCCTTTATAAGAGCTTTGTTATACAATCCCTCTATTTTGATATTGGATGAAGCCACATCTTCCATTGATACGGAAAGCGAAATGCTGATTGAAAAAGCCATCGATAAACTGATCTCAGGCAGAACGTCTATCGTGATTGCTCACAGACTTTCTACGATACGTAAAGCAGATAAAATTATCGTGCTGGATAAGGGTGAGATCAAAGAGATCGGTAGTCATGATGAACTCTTGCTCATGGGCGGATTTTATGCTAAATTGCATGAGATGCAGTTTGAAAAAAAGAAGACTGCATTTGTAGGATAATGTCTACCAATAAAAATAATGTACCCGATACCTCAAAAAATGTTGTGAAAGAATCACAGCCTGTATATGGTTTTGTTACAAAGTCTCCGGAAGAAAAAATACTAGACTTAGTTAATCGATCAGATATGGAAAAGCTTCATGCTTTTACCCGAATGTTAAAACGTAACGCCACACTCAAAAAGGCAATCGTTCTCCCGTCTCCAAAAGATTCAACTCTTTAAGTAATCAATCATGGATATATTGGATGAGGAATTCATAGCGTTTTGGAGAACCTTAAATGCATACAAGTAAGGTATATCATTTGGGAGGGTTGGCCACTTTTTTTCACGGATACAATAGGGTTACTCAGGACGTTGATATGTGGATTGATGACACTTTAGAAAACAGACAAAAGTTGAGGCAGGCATTTAAAGCGCTAGGCATGGTGATTTGCCTTCATTAGAAACAATGGAGTTTGTTCCCGGCTGGACAACCTTCTATGCTGCCGGGGTCGAATTGGATATTATGACGTCTATGAAAGGGCTTGAAGACGAAAGCTTTGCTACCTGTTATGAAAATGCATCAATCGTAGAATTGGATGGGGAGAAAGTCCCTTTTTTGCATATTAACCACTTGATATCCAATAAGAAAGCTGTAAATCGACCCAAAGATCAGATGGATGTTTTACACCTGGAAGAAATAAAAAAATTGAAAGAAAAAACAGATCTGCCAAAGAACTGATCTTTTCCTTTTTTTTCTCCTAAATCATTTACACTTTTCACCCCCTTTACCCCTATCTTTGCCGCAAATTTCGAGACAGGTATGGCCCGCATGAGTGTAAAATCTTTACTGGTAGCGACTTTCAGCCTTTTCACATTGCTGTTTTCTACTTTTTCATATGCCAATGAAACGCCTCAATCTGCAGCTGCAGGTCATGGCGAAGGCGAGTTTAATGTAACCGAAACCATTCTCGAGCACATTAAAGACGACCACAGCTGGCATTTATGGGGTCATACAACCCTTCCTCTGCCTGTAATTCTTTACTCTGATAAAGGCTTAGAGGTATTTTCATCAGCAAAACTGATGGACGAACATCATGAGCCTGCGATGTATGCTGGTCATTATAATTATAAGACCATCGAGGGTAAGATCAAAGTAGTGAATGCGGATGGTTCTATAGACGAAGCGGCTTCTGCCAAAGTGTGGGATTTTTCTATCACCAAGAACGTGGCTTCACTTTTCGTTTCAATTCTGATTTTGTTATTGGTATTCTTGACTGTTGGTGGTGCTTATCGTAAAAGAGGTGTAAAGTCTGCGCCTAAAGGATTGCAGTCATTCATGGAACCCATCGTATTGTTTGTGCGTGATGAAGTGGCAAAACCCAATATCGGTCACAAGTATGCGAAGTACATGCCTTTCTTATTGACCATTTTCTTCCTGATCCTGATCAACAACTTTTTAGGGTTGATTCCATTCTTCCCAGGTGGTGCGAATGTGAGTGGAAACATTGCATTCACGATGACTTTGGCCGTATTCGTATTCATCGTCGTAAACCTGAATGGTAATAAAAGTTACTGGGAGCACATTTTCTGGATGCCGGGTATGCACTGGAGTATGAAATTGTTCCTAGCGCCTATTGAATTGATTGGTGTATTTACCAAACCCATTTCATTGATGATCCGATTGTTTGCGAACATCACAGCGGGTCACATTCTTGTATTGAGCTTAATCTGCCTGATCTTCATATTTAAAACTGTGTTTGCATCTGCTATTGCAGTTCCTTTTGCAGTGTTCATTGGATTGATTGAATTGCTTGTGGCATTCCTACAGGCATACATCTTTACCATGTTGAGTGCTATGTATATTGGAATGGCTACTGAAGAGCATCACCATGAAGCAGCGCATCATTAATAAAAACTTTTTTTCACTCACAATTAAAACATAAAACAATGGTAGTAGGAAGTGTTGCCGCAATCGGCGCTGGTTTAGCTGCTATCGGTGCCGGAATCGGTATCGGTCAGATCGGTAAAGGTGCAGTAGAAGGTATTGCACGTCAGCCGGAAGCTGCTAACGATATCCGTGCAAACATGATCGTTGCTGCGGCTTTCGTGGAAGCGGTTGCCCTGTTTGCGGTGGTAGTTGCCCTGTTGGGTAACGGATAATCCGTTCAACTTTTTATACAGACCCCATGCAAAGGGCGGAAGGGTCTGTATAACTTTCAAAGAAAGAAATTTCAAACGCTGTATAAACATAGTTTATGTTATTAGAGATCAACCCGCTGGTATTACCTAGTATCGGATTAGTATTCTGGAATACTGTTGCATTCATCGTTTTATTCATTGTACTGCGTGCCTTCGCATGGAAACCTATGCTGAAAGCAATTCATGATCGCGAACAAGGAATTGAAGATGCTTTGAGCAAAGCCGATAAAATGAAGGCTGATATCGCTGCTATGCAGAGTGAAAATGAAGCATTACTGGCAAAAGCCCGTGAAGAAAGAGCACAGATGATCAAAGAAGCAAAAGAAACTGCTGATAAAATGGTTGCCGATGCTAAAGAGAAAGCGAAGAACGAATACGATAGAATTGTTGCTGATGCTCAAGTGGCTATCAATCAACAAAAGAATGCTGCCTTAACGGATGTTAAGAATCAAGTAGGTTCTTTAGTGGTTGAAGTAGCAGAAAAAGTATTACGTCGTGAACTCACCAACAAAGCAGAACAGGAAAACTACATCAAGCAACTGGCTGATGGAGTTAAACTGAATTAAAATCAATTTGAAAATTATAATACATGCAGAATCCACGTTTGGCAGGAAGATACGCTAAGAGTCTGGTTGACCTCGCTACAGAAAAAGGTCAGTTAGAAACAGTGTATGCGGATATGAAGTACCTGCAGGCTGTTTGTAAAAGCAGCAGAGATTTTGTAAACCTCCTGAAGAGTCCGGTTATTAAAGCAGATCAGAAGAATAGTATTATCAATAGCGTTACTAATGGTAAAGTGAGTGAGTTAACTGCAGCATTTAATACGCTATTGGTAAAAAAAGGACGTGAGGGAGATTTGTATGAGATCGCTAATGCATTCATTGATCAATACAATGAAATCAAAGGCATTCATAAAGTAGTATTGACTACTGCAGTGCCAGTAAGCGAAGAATTAAAAAAATCGATCGAGCAAAAAGTAAAAGGCGAGAAAAGCTTTGCCAATATAGAATTGGAAACCAAAACAGATGAAAGCCTGATCGGTGGATTTGTTCTGGAATTCAATAACAACTTGGTAGATGCAAGTATCTTGCGCGACTTGAAAGACATTAAAAAACAGTTCCTGCAGAATTTATACGTTCAGCAGTTACGATAATAACAAACACAATCATCAATAAAAGAATACAGTATGGTGGACATTAAACCCGATGAAATATCAGCGATACTGAGACAGCAGCTCAGCAATTTCAATGTATCTGCCGATTTAGAAGAAGTGGGTACCGTGTTACAGGTAGGTGACGGTATCGCCCGTGTGTATGGCCTGAATGGCGTACGCAGTGGTGAACTGGTTGAATTTGAAAATGGCACCAAAGCCATCGCCCTAAACCTTGAAGAAGACAACGTGGGTGTGGTATTGATGGGAGAGAGTGGTGAAATCAAAGAAGGCGCCAAAGTAAAAAGAACTGGTAAGATCGCCTCTATTAAAGTAGGTGAAGGTGTGGTTGGTCGTGTGATCAATACCCTTGGTGAACCTATCGACGGTAAAGGTCCAATCACTGGTGAATTATACGAAATGCCTCTTGAGCGTAAAGCACCGGGTGTAATTTATCGTGAGCCGGTAAAAGAACCATTACAAACCGGTATTAAAGCGATCGACGCGATGATCCCAGTTGGTCGTGGTCAGCGTGAGTTGGTGATCGGTGACCGTCAGACAGGTAAAACCGCTATCTGTATTGATACCATCATCAATCAAAAAGAATTTTACGATGCAGGTAAGCCTGTATATTGTATATATGTTGCGATCGGACAAAAAGCTTCTACCGTTGCCGGTGTAATGAAGACTTTGGCTGATAATGGTGCGATGGCTTATACTACTATCGTATCTGCATCTGCATCTGATCCAGCTCCTCAACAGTTCTATGCGCCATTCGCTGGTGCGGCAATTGGAGAGTTCTTCCGTGATACCGGTCGCCCTGCTTTGATCATATATGATGATCTGTCTAAGCAAGCGGTGGCTTATCGTGAAGTATCATTGTTGTTGAGAAGACCTCCGGGACGTGAAGCATATCCTGGTGACGTATTCTACTTGCATAGCCGTTTGTTAGAGCGTGCTGCGAAAGTAATTGCCAATGATGATGTGGCTAAAAACATGAACGATCTTCCTGAGTCTATCAAGCACCTTGTAAAAGGTGGTGGTTCTTTGACTGCTTTGCCAATCATTGAAACACAGGCAGGTGACGTTTCTGCATATATTCCTACCAACGTAATCTCTATCACTGACGGACAAATCTTCTTGGAAGGTAACTTGTTCAACGCAGGTATCCGTCCGGCGATCAACGTAGGTATCTCTGTAAGCCGTGTGGGTGGTAACGCACAGATCAAATCCATGAAGAAAGTAGCAGGTACACTGAAACTGGATCAGGCGCTTTATCGTGAGATGGAAGCCTTCTCTAAGTTCGGTGGTGATTTGGATGCTGCTACCAAACTGGTATTGGATAAAGGTGCTCGTAACGTGGAGATCCTGAAACAGCCTCAGTACACTCCATTCTCTGTTGAAAAGCAGGTAGCGATCATCTACTTAGGTACACAAGGTTTGTTGCGTGAAGTAGCTGTGAAAAAAGTAAAAGACTTTGAAGCACACTTCCTCATGGAAATGGAAAACAAACTGCCGGATGTACTGGCTGAATTCAAAAAAGGTAACCTGCCTGAAGACGGTATCAACAAAATGGTTGAACTGGCGAAGAGCTTGATGCCTCAATACAAATAATCAGTCCTAAACTGTTATACAAAGCCCCGAAACTATTTCGGGGCTTTTTTGTTCATTGGATTGACAGCATCCTGTATTATTAGGTAACTTTCATTACGCATCTTTCAATCAGTAAATATATGCATCAGGTATTAGAACAACATATCAGAGCGAAACTTGGTACCGATACAGTGGGATTGGAAGAAGTAATCTCTTATTTCCAGCCACTGGAGTTGAAAAGAAATGATTACTTGTTAAGAGAAGGAGAACTATGTCGGTCTTGTTATTTTATTGTAAATGGAGTTATTCAAGTATTCACCATCGATGCGGTTGGTAATGAAACAACAAGAGATTTTATTCTAGAAGAACACTGGTTGATGGAGATCAATAGTTTTTTGCAACAAGTACCTTCCAAGGAATTTTTTCGTGCAGCCGAACCTTCGCAGGTGTTATGCATCAGTCGAGAGCATTTTATGGATTTATCTGCACGGTTTCCTCAATTTGAAAAAATGTATAGACAAATACTCGAGCTTTCTTATGCTAACTCAGTATATCGTATCAATAGTTTTGTATCGATGGATGCATTGGAACGTTTGCGTTGGATGATGGATCATCAGCCTAAACTTTTCACTCGCTTATCTAGTAAAATGATCGCGTCTTATCTTGGTATCTCTCCTGAAACTTATACCAGATTAAAAGGCAAGTTGTAAAATCTTGACATTTATCAAGAGCCATCCATGTTAGCTTTTTCATTTTTGTGATGATCATTTTTTAAACTTAAATCATCATCATTATGAAAGAGTATCTGTTATTGTTCTACAATCAATCCGGAAACGGACAGTATATCAATTCACCGGAAGATATGCTCGAAGACATGCCCAAGTGGCAGCAATGGATCGGCAATATTGCGATGCAGGGAAAACTGGTATCGAGTAAGCCGATTGAATTCGATGGAACCATTGTTGATCAGAAAGGGATACAAAGGGGGCCTTTTATTCAGCAACAGATTTTATTGACCGGCTATCTGATCTGTAAGGCAGAAAGTATAGCGGAAGTAACAGACTGGTCAAAAAGCTGTCCCATTCTGAAATATGAAAAAGGATCAGTAGAAATTCGCCCAATCATGCCATTCGAAATATAAACCTCTAAATACACATCATATGCAAAAAGTATTGGCAACAGGTAAATGGCTGTTTGTTCTGTCATTCCTGTTATATACGGGACTTCATTTCGGATTACCACAAGTGGGTGCTGATATGATACCCTCTTTTTTTCCGGGAAGACTTTTTTTGAATTATGCAACCGGCGTGCTGATCACCGCTTTTATTGTGAGCTGTTTAATCGGTAAATACGACCAGTTGGCTTCTTTACTGATGGCTTTGTATGTATTGTTGATGATCTTCCTGATTCATATTCCTAGGGCTGCGGAAAGCAGTAATGATATGTTGAATATCTTTAGGAACATCATGGTTATTGGAGCGTTGTTAATGTATGCTAAGGCATTTGCAAAAGATCGGTTTATTCAATAGTATTTGTTTTAAACAGAGCTGAGATTCATTTTCAGCTCTGTTTAATTTACTTCGTTGAATAAGTATCGAGGTATCCCATGTTGCCCTCTGCATAACGTTTTCTTGTTTCTTGCATTTGAGCAGCAGTTGTCATTACAAAAGGACCTCCATAAGTTATGTTTTCTTTGAGTGGAATGCCTGTTCCAAACATAAACTCAAGACCTTCTTTTCCCGCTGTTACTTCAATCGTGTTTCCTTCTGTATCATAATTGATCAATCGTTGTTGGTTGATAATTTGTTGATCTGTAATACCCGTTCCTTTCAAGCCATACAAAAAAGCCATTTCCTGAGAAGGCAATTGCAGGGATTTTTCAGGGTGTAGAAATACGTGTAATAATGTTATATCAGTAACCATTTGATAGGAAGAAACTTTGTGGTTGAACTTTCCATGAATCAGACGTATGATCGCATCTTCTGATTGAACTTGAATGATCTCTGATGCGTTTGCGTGCATAGCTTTAGGATTTATCATGCGTTGATCTTCTTTATGATTGATCCATATTTGAAAGCCATGTGTTTCAACTCCTGTTCTTGATGGAAATTCATCATGATGAATGCCACTCCCTGCTTGGGTAATATGTAGACCTCCGGGTTCAATGGTACTGAAATCACCATTACTGTCACGATTGATAAAGCTTCCTTTGCTATCAGGTAACATGTAGGTCATTACGGAAATACCAGCATGTGGGTGAGGACCAAATACTGGTGTATCCATTTTAAACTCTGTAAATACAAGAAAAGGTTCGATCGCAAAATCTTTCGCCATGATATTCACTCCACGTAGTCCGGGGAAATCATTCGTAAAGTTGAGTTGTGTGTTTTGTAGTACCCTTTTGATAATGTGCGTCATAGTTTACTCATTTAATTGGATCAGTGCATTGATCTGAATAACAAATATGGTCCTATTACTTTACATTTGAAAGTAGTTACATAATTGTACAGTACTAACATGAAGTAAAGCGTAACTGAAAAACAATACATTATGGCAACGAAAAAAAACGTTAAGAAATTAAATGTTTGTCCTGTAAGAACTACACTGGAACTGATTGGAGGGAAGTGGGCATTTGCTATACTTTATTCTCTCATGGATGGTACAAAAAGATTCAAGGAACTGGAAAGATCCATAGCTGGTATCAATACCCGCATGTTGGTGAAAGAGTTAAAAGCATTGGAGGCAAATGGTATTATACAGCGAACTGCTTACGCGACGGTTCCTCCGACCGTGGAATATACATTGACCCCTATGGGTAAGAACCTAAAACCAGTTTTTTCAGCCATTCAAAAATGGGCTTTAGAGCATCTCTGATCTCTTAATTTTTTTAAAGTATTGATTATCAATCTATTAATTTTTTAATAAAAAAGTTCTTTTTATAATTTGGTTTATAAAATAAACTATTCTATGTTTGTCTTGTCAAAACAACTGAGCAATGAAAAAATGGATAATAAGTTTGATCGTAACACTGCTGATCAGCGGGGTTCAGGCACAGATCAAGGTAACAGGTTCTGTGAAAGATCAAAAAGGTCGTATTCTGGCGGGAGCCAATATTGTTGTCAAAGGTTCTTATGATGGAGCGGTTTCAGATTCTACCGGAAGCTTTTCCTTTAAAACCTATGAAAAAGGCAAACAATTCATCGTAGCCAGCAGCATCGGTAATAAAACAGTAGAGCAAGAAGTAAACATCGATTCTCTTCCTATTCATTTCGATTTTATTTTGAAAGAAGAAATCAGTGAATTGAAAGCTGTAACTGTAACCGCAGGAAGTTTTGAAGCAGGTGATAAGAAAAGAGCAGCCACAGTTTTAAGTTCTTTAGATGTATATACCACCGGTGGGGCGAATGCAGATATTTCTGCTGTGGTAAAAACACTGCCCGGTGCACAACAAGTAGGAGAACAGGAAGGATTATTTGTACGCGGCGGTGCCGGTTATGAGGCCAAACAATTTATTGACGGAACTTTAGTGAACAATCCATTTTTTGCCAGCGTTCCTGATATTGCATCACGCGGACGTTTTGCTCCGGCTTTGTTCAAAGGAACCGTATTTAGTACTGGTGGCTATTCAGCCTTATATGGACAAGCATTGTCTTCGGCATTGATCATGGAAAGTATTGATATTCCTGATCGCTCAGAAGTATCTGCCTCTATCTCATCAGTTTTTTTGGGTGCAGGTTTACAGAAAGTAGCAAAAAATAAAAAATCTTCTTGGGGTGGTAACTATGGTTATACCAACCTGCTTCCTTACTTCAGCATCGTTAAACAAAAACCCGATTATTTCCGTATGCCGGAGTTTCATACCGCTGATCTCAACTTCCGGATGAAAACCAAAAATGGTGGCATGATCAAATACTATGGAACTTTTGGAGCTAGTGACTTGGGTTTGCGTAGAGCAAATATTGATGAACCTAATTTAAAGAACGCTTTCGGTCTCAACAATATCAATGTATATAATAATTTAAGTTGGAGAGAGAATTTAGGAAATGGCTGGAAAATGAATCTGGGATTGGGTTACAGCACTGATTATAATGATATTGAACAACAGATTCAAAATCAGCAAAACCAAAAAATCACAACCGGACAGCCATGGATTGATAACAACAACTTTGCTATCAAAACACGTTCAGATCTTTCACAAATCAAAGCGGTATTTGATAAAAGACTGAGTGGGATCAGTGTATTGAGAGCCGGAGGAGAATACATGTATTTCTATAACAGCAGTACATTCAACAATCAAAAAGCAACATTGCCCGATCATTTCAAAGCATTGTTTACAGAAGCAGATCTGTATATCACCAATGATTTAGCAGCCAAAGTAGGAGTTCGTTTTGAGCACTCATCTTTGATCAACAAGGCCAATATTGCTCCTCGTTTATCACTCGCTTATAAAACAGGGAAAGGAGCACAAATGAGTGTAGCGTATGGAGAGTTTTATCAAAAGCCAGAAAATAATTTTCTCTATACCACCACAAATTTTGGATATGCGAAAGCTACCCATTTTATTGCCAACTATATTAAGAATACAACTTTACAAACCTTTCGTGTAGAGGCGTTCTATAAAAAATATGATGGGTTGGTAAAAACATATCCGGTCTTGAATAATGCCGGAGCCGGTGATGCCAAAGGGGTTGAATTATTTTGGAGAGATAAAAAAACAATCAAAGGATTGGATTACTGGATCAGTTATTCTTATCTCGATACCAAACGTGATTTCCTGAATTATCCCAAACAATTACAACCAACATTCGCAGCCAATCATACTGCATCATTCGTAATGAAACGTTTTATCAGTAAGATCAATACGGGATTCAACTTTACTTATTCCTATGCTACTGGTCGTCCATATTATAACCTGGTTCAAAACGGTGCTCAATTCGCGATTGCAGATCAAGGAAAAACAATCGACTATCATAATCTGGGTTTCAGTTTTAATTATCTCACTTCATTAGGAAAAGCATATGCGGTATTTGTGGGTTCAGTTACCAATGTCCTCAATAGCAAACAAATATTCGGTTATAACTATTCAAACAACGGACAACGAAAAGAAGCCATCACACCTCCTGCTCCACAGTTCTTCTTCTTAGGTGTATTTCTGAGTTGGGGAGTGGATAGAAGGCAGGATGCAATAAATAATAATTTATAGGCTACAAGTTTCAAGCTACAAGCCACAAGAAAAAGTGAAAAGTCAAAAGTGAAAAGTCAAAAAAAGATCTCCGAAGGAGACCTTCGGACAAGAAATCATAAATCAAAAAATTAAAGATCAAGAAATCGCAGATCTAAAAATCAAACTTAATAAAATGAACAACGAACAACGCGATGAGCAACTCTGGCAGATAGCTAAAGCTAGAGCCGGATTCAAATGGGGTCTTTTCAGTTATCTGATCATTAATGCCTTCCTGGTTGTGATCTGGTTCTTTACCTCAGGAATCGGCTCCTACTTCTGGCCCATCTGGGCGATGTTAGGATGGGGAGTAGGATTGGCTTTTCAATATTTTCATGCCTATCACGGCACGAAATTTTTATCGGCTGCTGAGGAGTATGAAAAATTGAAGCAGCGAGAGGGAAGTGAAAAGTGAAAGGTGAAAAGTCAAAAGTCAAAAAAAATTAAGAAATCAAAGATCAAAAAATCATAGATCATAAAATCAAACTTTAAACCATGAAACAAATCATCATTATTTTATCCATGTTCATTGTCGGACAATTGACTGCGCAAACCAGATATGAAGCCGGAATGCAAAAAGGGTTGGAACAATTCAGTACTGCTAAAACAGCAGAAGATATGGCTGCGGCTTCAGCTTTTTTTGAGCGTATTGCTGATGCTGAGAAAGACAAGTGGCTACCTTATTATTATGCAGCTTATGCCAATCATCTAACGGGTTGGATGAATCCCAAAGCTGATAAAGATAAAGTAGCAGAAAAAAGTAAAGACCTGTTAAGTAAAGCAGAAGCATTGGAAAGAAATGCAGATACCTATTGCATGCGTCAAATGATTGCTATTCAACAAATGACCGTTGATCCAATGGCTCGTTGGCAGACTTATGGTACAGAAGCCACCAATGCCTTAGTTGAAGCTAAAAAAATGGATGCCAATAACCCACGTATTTACTTATTGGATGGACAAACATTGATGAATACACCGGAAGCTTTTGGTGGTGGTAAAGCAGTGGCTAAAAAATTATTTGAGAAATCCATTCAATTATTTGATACCTATAAGCCTCAATCTGCCATGCATCCGAATTGGGGAAAGGATCAGGCAACTAAATTGTTAGCTGCATGTCAGTAAATTTCTGACGAATACACACAAAACAAAATGGTGATCCAATAACTTTAAAAGATGGAGCAACTATTCACCCCTTTATTGATACTCCATATTTTAGGAGGTAGTGCCGGATTAATTACCGGCACTATCGCTGCATCAGTAAAAAAAGGGTCTAAACCTCATTTATTATCAGGAAAAATATTTTTCTGGGGAATGTTCATTGCATCATTCAGTGCATTGATCTTAAGCTGGGTTCCCGGACATGAAAGTCTTTTCCTTTTTGCGGTAGGTGGTTTTACACTATATATGATCTTAAGTGGTTATCGAATTATACTATTGAAAAGAAAATCTAAACAGCAAGAACAAAGTTTTTCACCCATCGATTATTTGATCACTCTATTTGGTTTTTCGTTTGCTGTTTTTTTATTGATCCAGTCGGTCAAGGGACTATTGCACGGAAACACATTCAGCATTGTGCCAGGTGTATTCGGATTAATATGTATGAGCTATGTTCTTTTAGATATCAGATTATTGACTGGGAATACAACTGTAAAACAATCTTGGATGTACAATCATATCGTAAGAATGATGGGAGCCATGATTGCTTCCTATACAGCATTCTTGGTAGTGAATGTGCAGATTGATATGCAATGGATATTATGGCTACTCCCTTCTGTTATCGGTAGTATCTTTATTACGGTATTCCTAAGAAAATACACGAGACCCAAAAACAATACTTATGTCAAACATTGATTACCAAAATGATCAGGAAAAGTCGTTCTCTCCGGAAGAGAGTTTACAACTGATCCAAACCATGATCCGAAAAACAAAGGATTCGGTAGCAGTAGATAGTTTCTATCTGCTATTTTGGGGATGGTTGGTGTTTATTTGTTGTATCGTTGAATATGTTTTAATGATTTATTTTAAATACCCCTATCATAGTTTTGTTTGGTGGGCAATGCCTATTGGAGGGATCATTTCAGGTATATACAGCTCAAGACAAGCCAAGAAACAAAAGTCAGTTACTTATATTGAAGAGGCATTGGGTTATCTGTGGATTGCTATTGGTATTTCCTTTTTTGTAATGGTGTTCATCAATGTAACTTCTGAAGCATGGAATACTGCATTTACTTATTATATTCTGATGTATGCAATCGGAACCTTTGTAAGTGGTAGACTTATACGCTTCAAGCCTTTAGTAATCGGTGGAATTTTGAATTTTATCATCGCCGCTGTTTCCATAAAGTTTAATTTCGCAGGTCAGTTACTCATGGGGGCACTGGCTATTTTGATCAGTTATATCATACCCGGACATTTATTACGCATCCGATACAACACCAAAAAGAATTAATCCATGGCAGACGATAAAAAAATGACCGAACAGGAGAGTCTCGACCTGATCACGAATATGATCCAAAAGGCCAAAGGCAGCTATCATGAAACCGGTATTGGTTCTCTGTTGTGGGGAACAGTTGTTACCATTGCATCTGTGGTGACGTATTTTCAGCGTACCTATGATTTCTATATTGGTTTTGATATTTGGTTATTGGTATTAGGAGCCATTATTCCTCAAATCATTATTTCCATTCAGGAAAAGAAATCGAATAAAGTAAAAAAGTATGAGGACGATGCTTTGAACGCTATTTGGCTAGTATTCGGTATTACAATTTTTGGTTTGAATGCCTACCAAATGATCGTTCCTGATGTTACAGATAAATTCATCCAACTGGAAGGATGGCAACTGACCAAACATTACCTGGATAATACAAAGCCCGATGAACCTATAAATACATTTACACCTAGTATCTACTCTTTATTTATACTCATTTATGCACTTCCAACACTGGTAACCGGCATGGTAAAAAAATTTAAACCCATGTTATATGGGGCATTGATTACCTATGGTTTATTCATTTGGTCTTGTTTTACCATTACTGAATATGACTTTTTATTAGGAGGAACTGCTGCATTGATTTGCTGGTTTATCCCGGGAGTCATTTTAAGAAGAAAATATCTAGCCCAACAGCAAGCGAATGTTTAAAGAGCTCGATCCCATATTACATTCTCAGTTACGGCTGGCAGTCGTTAGCTTGCTCATTGGCGTGAAAGAAGCTGAATTTACTTTTATCCGTGAGAAGACCAATGCAACTGCCGGAAATCTTAGTGTGCAAGTACAAAAACTAAAAGAAGCAGGTTATATTGAGGTAACCAAGCAATTCAAAGATAATTACCCTCAAACCACCTGTAAAATAACGCCTAAAGGTATTGAGGCTTTTGAAGCCTACGTTCAGGCATTGCAGCAATACCTTCAAGTGGGAAAAGAATAGCGTTTTTCCTTCATTTTTCACATTTCTCCAACGGAGTCCTAAGGACACTTTTCACCTTCTATGAACTTACTCCGTACCTTCGATGTTATACATGGAAATGCAGGAAATTATACAGGTAAAAGGTCTTACCAAGTCTTTTAAGAACCTCACAGCAGTTAATGATCTTTCCTTTTCAATTCGAGAAGGGGATGTTTATGGATTTTTGGGTCAAAATGGTGCCGGGAAAAGTACAACCATCCGAATGTTGCTAACACTGATAGAACCTACCGCCGGATCTATCGATTTATTTGGTCTCTCTTTGAATTCATATCGAACCGAAATTCTTCGACAAGTAGGGGCAGTGATCGAGAAGCCGGATGTTTATAAATACCTCAGTGCCATTGATAACCTTCAACTGTTTGCCCGATTAAGTGGGTTGAAACCTACACATCTACAGTTGATGCAACAGCTAGAAATGGTAGGTCTGGCATCCAGGGCAAAAGATATCGTGAAGACCTTCTCTCAGGGGATGAAACAAAGATTGGGAATTGCAGTAGCATTGATACATAACCCTAAATTGATCATTCTGGATGAACCTACAAATGGACTAGACCCACAAGGGATTGCTGATATCAGAAATCTGATCAGACACTTGAGTAAAGATTTGAATAAAACCATTCTTGTTTCTTCACACCTATTGAATGAAATAGAACAAATTGCTACAAGGGTATTGATTATTGATAAAGGGAAAAAACTTGTAGAAGGTTCTGCTGCAGAATTATTTGATCCTGCTCAAACCTTGATCGAATTGGAAACATTAGACAATGAATCAGCATTTAATAAGCTAGTACAAAGCAATTGGAAACAAGCACTTCAGCCAAGAAGGGCAAGTACAATTTTAATTAAGCTTCATCGTGATCATATCCCGAATTTGCATCGAGATTTGGTAGCGCTAGATATTCCCGTTTTATCCTTACAACCCAGACACTCATTAGAAGACTTTTTCTTACAGGTAACTTCCGGTCAATATGCGAACACTCATTAATATAGAGCTTTATAAAATTTTTAAAAGACCACGCACATATATTGCATTTGCAGCTATTACTGCATTGATTGTGATGATTCAGTTTGGACTGAAAGTAGATGGAAAGACTTATGTGGACTTCATGCTCAATGATCTTGGATCTACACTTCAAATTGAAGGCAACATATTGAATGGATACTTGGTATGTTATGTGATGTTACAATTATTATTAGTGCATGTGCCTCTGTTGATTGCATTGATCGCTGCCGATATGATATCAGGTGAAGCCAATATGGGAACTTTGCGGGTTTTGTTATCCAAGCCATATAGTAGAACCCAATTCATGCTGGCTAAATTTATTGCATCTACGATTTACACACTTCTTTTATTGGTATGGCTGGCATTCCTAGCTTTATTTGTAAGCATGTGGGTATTTGGAACGGATGATATGTTTTTAATGAAGAGCAGTTATGTGGTATTATTAAAAGAGAATGATGTATTCTGGCGTTATATCGGTGCATTCGGATTTGCAGCATTGGCTATGACAACAGTAGCAGCACTGGGTTTTTTCTTATCCGTATTTGCCGAAAATTCAATTGGTCCTATTGTGGCTACTATGAGTGTGATCATCTTTTTTACCATACTCAGTACCATGAATATTCCGGTATTTAATCTGGTGAAACCATATCTGTTCACCACACATATGATAGGCTGGAAAGAATTTTTTGATATTCAAGTAACAGATGCCAATGAAGCAATTGTAGGTAGTATTCAATATCCGGAAAGAATCATTAACTCCTCAATTGTGCTATTGATTCACATCATTTTATTTGTAGTTGCAGCCATTGTCGTATTCAAGAAAAAAGATGTTTTAAGTTAAAAATAAGTCTATGCGAACCATTATCATACTCCTTTTCACCTTTCATTTTTCACTTTTCACTTCTTCCGCTCAAGATATGACTCCACTTGTGATGAGAGTAAAAGCAAAGCTTGATCAGGTAAATGATTATGAAGCAGATGGCAAAATGAAAACAGATGTTGCTTTTATCAAAGCACCGGTAGGGAAAGTGAAAATTTATTTTAAAAAACCCAATAAGTTTCGTTTGCGAAAAGACGGGGGTATTTCACTGTTACCTAAAGGAGGAGTCTCTGTAAATATGAGTTCAATTGTTACAACTGATGAATTTGTTGCGCTAGCAGCTGGAGAAGCCGTGGTAGCGGGAACCAAAACAAAAGTTGTAAAGATGCTTCCCGTAAATGAAAACAGTGATGTAGTATTAACAACTATGTATATTGATGAAGCCAATCTCTTGGTCAGAAAGGCAGTAACCACTACCAAAGAAAATGGCACTTATGAAATTGAAATGACCTATGGTAAATTTTCAAATTTTGGGTTGCCGGATAAAGTGACTTTTAGCTTCAATACCAAAAATTATAAACTGCCTAAAGGACTCACATTGGAATTCGACGACAATGAAAAACCTCTTACAGAGGAACAAAAATTAAAAAATAAAAAAGGAAGGGTTGAGATTGTGTATACCAACTATATCATCAATAAAGGAATTGCGGATACTGTTTTTAAATAATTAAAATACCTCGATCGCCCAGCTTCTATTCATCATTGTTTTGGGAGCGATTGGATAAATACCTTCTTTTGTTGTAAGATCACCATTGGTCGTAACTGCATCCGCTATACCACACCAAGGTTCAATACAAACAAAATCTGCATCCTTAGTACTCCAGATACCCATGAAAGGGAAATTTTCATAGGAAACTTTAATTCCATGTGGGTGTTTATCTGAAAGGATTGAAATGCTATTGGATTGTAGTGATTTAAAAACCAATGCATCGCCATAAAATAAAGACTTACGCAAGGCGATGGTATCTTCTTGTAGGAAAAAATCGGTTGGGGTACTTAATAATAAACCTTCATCAGACAATGGCCAAATAGGCGCAGTCTCTTTCTGTTCAAATTGTAAGTAGTAATCCTCAAAAGAAGTATCAGCAAGCAATGGAACAGCAAACGCAGGATGAGCACCCACCGAACAATACAGTTCTTCATCTCCAATATTTTCTATCTGATAACTTACTTTCACTTGATGAGCGATCAATTGATAGTTGATCGAGAAAATAAAATCGAAAGGATAAATAACTTTTGTCTCATCATCTGATTTCAATGAAAAAGTTATCGCATCATCAGTTTGTTTACTCACGGTAAAAACCCGATCTCTGGCAAAACCATGTCTACCCATTGCATACTCTTTTCCTTTAAATGTGTAGCGATTGTTTTTTAGTCCGCCAACAATGGGAAATAGTACCGGACTTTTCTTCCCCCAAAATGCAGGATTTCCAGACCACAGGTATTCGATGCCTGTATCTTTTCTATAAATACTTTGTAATTCTGCTCCTTTGGAGCTGATCACAATACTTACATGGTCATTGGATAATTCGTACATGTATTATTCGGTTTCTTCGATACGCTCATCCACCGCATTGGCAATCATTCTTGCGCTCATTTTTCGAAGCGGATTTTGTCTCATTTCAGTAAAACCAAGTCTCATACGAATGATCTCAATACAAGTAAATGTAGCAGCCAAAAATGAACTGTGATCTGCTTTTCCTTTTCCAGCAATATCAAATGCAGTTCCATGATCTGGGCTGGTTCTAACGGCATTCAATCCGGCAGTATAGTTAACGCCTTCCCCAATGGCCAGTGATTTGAATGGAATCAATCCTTGGTCGTGGTACATGGCAAGAACCGCGTCAAATCTTTCATGTTGACCTCGGGCAAAGAAGGCATCCGCACTATATGGACCAAAAACCATCATCTGGTGCTTGGCTTCTTTGATAGCGGGCTTAATGATATTTTCTTCTTCACTGCCAATCAATCCTTCGTCACCTGCATGTGGATTCAATCCTAACACAGCAATCTTGGGTTTATCAATACCAAAATCCTTTTGCAGGCTGGCGTGCATGATTTTTAATTTACTGATAATATTCTCCTTAGTAATGTGTTTAGCGACATCAGATACGGTAACATGTTCTGTCAATAAACCGATACGCATATTATCAGCCACCATAAACATCAGTACATCATTCACACCGAATAATTCTTTCAAAAAAGGCGTATGACCTGTATGATGAAAATCAGCCGATTGAATATTTTTTTTATGGATAGGGGCGGTAACCAACCCATGAATATGACCTTCCTTTAAAGCTTGTGCAGCTTCTTTCAACGACAGAAGACCATATTTCCCACCGATATCGTTTAACTGACCAGGCGTTATAGCTACTTCCTCTTCCCAGCAATTATAAATATTGACTTGTTTCGGATTCAGTCTGCTGAAATCTCTTCCACTGGCATAGTTGAAATTAATTTCCGGTAAACTTTTTCTGTAGAAGTTGATGCTTTTATTACTGGCAAACACCACCGGGGTGCAGAAATCCAATAGACGATGGTCTCCCAGCGTCTTCAGTATCAGTTCAATTCCAATCCCATTCAAATCACCACATGAGAAACCAATCACTGGCTTTTGCATTTCATTACTCATCAGTATAGCTTTAGGGTATAAAAATACGACTTTAGTCCATAGTCCATGGACCATAGTATATAGATGATCAACTATGTGCCAAGGACTATGGACTATCAGCCAAGATACTGCCTACCTTTGCTCCAATGGAATACACCCTCAAAAAATCACTTGGACAGCATTTTCTGAAAGATGAGTCTGTTTGTGAGCGTATTGTTGCTTCCTTGCAGCAGGATACTTTTTCTCAATTAGTAGAAGTAGGACCGGGTGGCGGGGCACTTACTAAGTATTTATTGAAGATTCCGGATATTGATTTTAAAGCGGTAGAGTTGGATGACGAAAAAGTAGTGTACCTCGAAAAAACATTCCCAGCTATTCAGGGAAAAATCATTCATCAGAGTATTCTGGATATTTCAGTGCCATTTACAGATCAGTTTACAGTGGTGGGAAATTTTCCTTACAACATTTCCTCACAGATTTTGTTTCGTATACTGGAATGGAAAGAACAAGTTCCTGTCATGATCGGTATGTTTCAGAAAGAAGTGGCAGAGAGAGTGGTTTCAGCGTCAGGAACTAAAGACTATGGTATTTTGAGTGTATTGATACAAGCATTTTATGAGGTAGAATATTTGTTTGATGTACCTCCTGAATCATTCAATCCCCCACCCAAAGTCATGAGCGGGGTAATTAAACTGAAAAGAAGGACTGTTTATGAACCTATGAAATCTGAGCGTAGCTTTTTTGTATTGGTCAAAGCGGCATTCAATCAACGAAGAAAAATGTTGAGAAACCCTTTAAAAGGCATGTTCGATACGGAAACCTTACAAGAAGCAATTTTCACAAAACGTGCAGAACAACTATCTGTGGCAGATTTTGCAGCGCTCACTTATAAAATGAAGTAATAGCCATAAATAAAACAAATACATGTCGGGTTCAAAAGTCATTATTACAGCAAAAGCACATCCTTACCTTTTAGAAAGACTTGAAAAGGCAGGCCATCACTGTGTCAATGAACCCTTAATCAGTTATGATGAACTCAAAGAAACGATAGTTGATGCGGTTGGATTAATTGTAACTACTAGACTGAAAATAGACAAACACATCATTGATGCTGCAACTTCTCTTCAATGGATTGGCAGATTAGGAAGTGGGATGGAATTAATAGATGTTGCATATGCTACTAAAAAAGGTATTCGTTGTGAAAGTAGTCCGGAAGGAAACCGTAATGCAGTGGCTGAACATGCATTGGGTATGCTGTTGAATCTCATGAATAAGATACATAGCAGTAATCAGGAAATTCGTGAAGGGAAGTGGTTAAGAGACACAAATAGAGCAGATGAATTAAGTGGCAAAACCGTTGGCATTATTGGGTTTGGTAATACGGGACAAGCATTTACAAAACTACTTTCGGCTTTTGATGTTACCATTTTGGCATTAGACAAGTATAAATCTGGTTTCGGTTCCGGTTATATCAAAGAAGCTTCTCTTGAGCAGATACAACGATATGCTGATGTAGTGAGTCTTCATCTGCCATTAACAGAGGAAACTTTTCACTATGCAAACGAATCATTCTTTAGCTCGTTTCAAAAACAGCCATACTTTTTAACTACCTGCAGAGGAAAAGTGACTGATACAAAAGCGGTAATCAAAGCATTGCAAAGTAATCAGATAAAAGCTGCAGGACTAGATGTGTTAGAAAATGAAAAACTCGAAACGTTTACACCAGTAGAAAAAGCTGATTTGGATTGGTTGATATCACAGACTAATGTGATTGTTACTCCCCATATTGCCGGATATAGTCATGAAGCGTTTTACCGGATGGCAAAAGTGGTATTGGATAAATTAGGTATAGGTAATTAAATTGTCTCGTATGCTTTTATGGCCCTAGAAATTATATATCATTTTGATATACAGATAGTTAGGGGTGTACTTTGAGGAAAATATCTTCTTTTTTGATCTTTAATAAAAACACATAAAAGAATCGTTGATTCTGAAGAATTTTTTACTTTTGAATATCTGTGCAACGCTGCAATCAAATGTGGCGTTGTATTTTTTTTACCCTTTTTAAACAAAAGTGTATGAGCGAGAGTACTATGTATGTTACTAAGGAGACATTTGACAAAATGCGTGAAGAGTTGCAGAAAATGAAATCAGTGGATCGTCCTGCTGCCTCGAGAGCCATTGCGGAAGCCCGTGAGAAAGGTGATTTAAAAGAGAATGCAGAATATGATGCTGCCAAGGAAGCACAAGGTATGCTGGAAGCCAAAATCAAACAGTTAGAAGGTGCAATTGCCAATGCTAAGATTATTGATACCAGTGATATAGATACAAGCAAAGTAACCATCCTTACCAAGGTAACCATCACCAATTTGGCCACAAAAAAAACAGTGACTTATCAAATTGTTGGTGAAAAAGAAGCAGATCTCAAAGCAGGGAAGATTTCAGCAGGCTCACCCATTGGTAAAGGTTTGATGGGTAAAGCAAGGGGTGAAGTGGCAGAAGTACAAGCGCCCACCGGGATTATCAAATTCAAAATTGAAGACATTACCGTCTAATCACATGTAAGCATGTTGAAATGATGCATCTTTTCATTTCAACATGCTTTTCAAGCAACCTCTTTTCTATGACTATTTTCTCAAAGATCATTGCAGGAGAGATCCCTTCATACAAAATTGCTGAAAACGAACACTTTTTTGCCTTTCTGGATATTTTTCCATTAGCAGAAGGTCATGTACTCGTTGTTCCTAAACAGGAAACCGATCGTTTCTTTGATTTAGATGAACATTATTTATCTGAAATATTACTCTTTGCAAAACCCATTGCAAAAGCTATTGAAAAAGCATTCCCATGTAATCGTTGTGGCATGAGTGTGGTAGGCCTGGAAGTGCCACATGCACATGTGCATCTCATTCCCATCAATACCGCAGACGATCTCAATTTCACACGCGAAAAATTAAAATTATCACCCGAACAGCTGAAACAGGTGCAAGAGAAAATTCTTGCCGCTTTGTAAAGCAAGTGAAAGGTGAAAGGTGAAAAGATAGGGAGAGAGTGCTTTACCTTGTACTATCGGCTATGGTCCATGGTCAATAGTACATAGTAGGAAATGTTTTTTCACCTTTCACCTTTCACTTTTGACTTTTCCCCCTCTCACTTTCCCCTTATCTTTAAGAACCAAAACCCTCCACATGCAAACAACTGCATCCAAAAGAGTCATTAATGGCTGGGCCATGTATGACTGGGCAAATAGTGTATATAATCTGGTGATCACTTCAACTATTTTTCCTGCTTATTTTGAAGCTGTTACCGGCGACGGCAATGATGCTACTTCTAATGATACCGTTCGCTTATTTGGCAGAGAGTTTGTCAATACCTCGCTGTACAATTATGCATTAGGCGTTGCCTTTATCATTGTAGCCATAATGTCACCCATGTTGTCTTCGATTGCTGACTTCAAAGGGAACAAGAAAAAGTTCCTATTCTTTTTCTGTACACTGGGAAGTATTGCTTGTAGTGCATTATTCTTTTATGACAGCAGCAATCTTGCTTATGGATTAATGTGTATGATTATTGCCTGTGTTGGTTATTGGAGTAGTTTGGTTTTTTATAATTCATTTCTTCCCGAAATCGCGGCACCGGCAGACCAGGATAAAGTGAGTGCGAAAGGTTTTGCAATGGGATATATGGGTAGTGTGATTTTGCAGATCATCTGCTTTGTATTTGTATTGATGCCCAATACATTTGGTATTACTACGGGCAAAGCTTCACAAATCTCTTTTTTACTTGTAGGTATTTGGTGGTGGGGATTTGGACAATTGGCATTGAGCCGTCTTCCCAAAAGTACGCCTGCCGGACAGCCCTCTGCAAAAGGAAGTGTTTTTACGCATGGGTATAAAGAACTCAATAAAGTATGGAAGCAACTGACACATCTTCCGGTCTTGAAGCGTTATCTCGCAGCATTTTTCTTTTACAATATGGGTGTTCAAACGGTGATGCTTGCTGCAACTTTATATGGTAAAAGTGAATTGAATATTCCCACGCAGAATCTCATTATTGCGATATTAATTATTCAGTTGGTAGCGATACCCGGGGCTTATACCATTGCTAAACTTTCAGATAAATTAGGAAATTTCCGTGCACTGATGGTAACAGTTTCTTTGTGGATCATACTTTGTATCATCGGCTATTTACTGCCTCGTGACGGTGTGAATGAGTTCTATGCTTTAGCTGTGTTGGTAGGTTTTGTAATGGGGGGTATTCAATCGCTCAGCAGAAGTACGTATGCGAAACTGATGCCTGAGACAAAAGACACAACTTCTTTCTTTAGTTTTTATGATGTAACAGAGAAGATAGCTATTGTGATTGGTATGTTTAGTTTCGGATATATCAATGAATACACTGGTTCACAACGTAATTCCGTATTGGCGTTGGTTGTTTTCTTTGTGATTGGATTGATATTACTCACCTTTGCCTCAGCTACAAAACATAAACAAGGAAAAGTAAACTGATCTATGAAATTGTATTCGATCAATAGCGGCAATTTTAAATTGGATGGCGGTGCGATGTTTGGTGTGGTGCCTAAAAGCATGTGGAATAAATTGAATCCAGCAGACGAAAATAATATGTGTTCCTGGGCGATGCGATGTTTATTGGTTGAAGATGGCAATAAACTGATATTGATCGATAATGGGATGGGTGATAAACAAGATGCTAAATTCTTTGGTCATTATTACCTACATGGTGATGATACATTGAACAAATCCCTGGCGCATTATGGTTTTCATAGAGATGATATCACCGATATTTTTCTTACCCATCTTCACTTTGATCATTGTGGTGGTAGTATCATTCGAGAGGGAGATCGACTGGTTCCGGCATTTAAAAATGCCGTTTATTGGAGTAATGAACGCCATTGGAACTGGGCGGTAAAACCCAATGACCGCGAAAAAGCTTCTTTTCTCAAAGAGAATATTTTACCCATACAAGAAAGCGGACAATTACGCTTGGTGGAAAGTCCGGCCACCGGTTTTCAAGAAAATGGTCGTTTGCACAGTGTCGATCTTTTTGATCATTTTTCAGTTCGATTTGTAAACGGTCATACGGAAAAAATGATGTTACCGCAGATCCGATACAAAGGGCATACCCTTGTGTACATGGCCGATCTCTTGCCTTCAGTAGCTCATTTGCCCATTCCTTATGTGATGGCGTATGACATGTTCCCTTTAACAACACTACACGAGAAAAAGAATTTCCTACAAGAGGCAGTGGAAAACAACTACATATTATATTTCGAACACGATTATCAGAATGAATGCTGCACTTTACAGCTTACAGAAAAAGGGGTTCGTGTAGCTGAAACCTTTGCCCTCGGTGCCTTGTAATTTTTATGGTTTGTAGTAAAACGCCTGATTTTTTTTGACAAAAAATCCGTGAAAAAACGGCATAAAATCGGTGTTTTCCAGACACTTATTCCAATTGTTTCATATTAAGTTTACACTCGAATCCTAGCTTTAACAAGCAATTTTAAAATCCAATGTCCAAAAACCAGGTAGTAGGATGTCCGAGCTGCGGAAGTCGGATATCTTTCAGGCAATTTATTTTGCTCAACAATTTTTCCGCTATCAACTGCGATACCTGCCATGCCAGAGTCGAGATATCCAATCGTGATGGCAATGCAGTTATCGCAGCTGTTTCTGGAGTTATCTCTGCAGCCACTATTGTTTTTGGTGCCTACATTGGCAAAGAGTATTACAATTCATTTGGATGGGGATTGGCAGCCGGTATCGGACTAGCAACCTTATTTGTGGTTGTGATTTGTCGCATACTCTACAAAAGATCGCAATTGCATCAAAATGTGAATACGCGTCCGATGCACTATCGTGCAACAGAAAACTCTATTGCGATTAACGGTTGAAGCTAATCATTGAGCTCAAAGGATATCGTAGATTTCTGTATTGCATCATATCTACTTTCACACTTCCCACTACAATCGGACTTTCAATTCTTAAAGGAATATGATTGGGGTCATCACTTACCCATACTGTCATTTTTTCTCCCCCTTCAAACAATGTTCCTTTTACCAATAGTGGCTTGAATTTAATAGCCCTGAATTTTCCGTATTTGGTTTTGATGGTTTCCTTACCTAGGTATTTGATGTATAGATTATACACTTCATTATCCAGAAACATAGAGAAAGGTATTTTCTCTTCCGGTTTGTATTTACTAAAATCAATATTTCTGGCATAATAGATGGAACTCAAGACATCCTGTATACAACCCGGAACTTTGAAAACACCATCTGTGGTTACTGCTGTGTTATTCTCTTGGTTAAAAGTGATGTTCTCAAATTTTTTAAAATCACCCTCTTCAATATTTCGAATGAATTTCAAAGGTTGAAGATTCGCAGTATCAATATAGCTTTCATACCTATCACGAACTTTAAAGATCCAATCATAACTCGGATTGGAGCTTCCTTTGCCTACGATATGATAGGCTGTTCGGTTATTCATTCTATTCAACGATACTGAGAAATTAGCAGTTCCTGCATTTACATACAATCCAATCACAGAATAGAATACATTATAAGAAATACTTTCTCCTTCTTCAAATGCCCTGTTTCTGATGCCGCAAAATTCATCACCAGCTGAAATTGGCTGAAATGCAAATAACCAGCTAGCCATCAATAAAAACTTCTTCATATCTGCTCTTTAATTGTACGATTAAAAAATCTTACACCCAGTAAGAAAAACCCTCCAATGATAGCTGGAATGATCAGATTCATTATCCAGATACCTGCTGCTGTTGCAACGATGCCTAATGTATTCATACTAAGCATTCCGAATAATTGAATACTGATATTTCCCCTCAGACCCAGTTCTGCCAGCGTAATGCTTGGAACAATTGTTAATACCAAAAACATGACCATTACCAAGGCAGCCGAGTCGAAAAAATCGAGTCTCACATCAAACACATCAAATAATAACACGTATTGCAACACAATTAAAACGTATCTAACCGTAGAAAAGAATAAAACTTTTGTTAAGAATTGCCATCGTAACGATTCCATATTCTCCACCACAAAACGATACTTCGCAACAAAGGGTATTTTCTCGAGTAATCGAATGAGCCATGATAACCGGAAGAATAACAAAACAAATATGGATAATCCTACGGTTAGCAAACTCATCAATCCGTTCATCCAGAATATCGACAATCCTTCTACATGATGTGTTGCATCTAGAATATTAAAACGCATGTATATCATGCCTAACAGCCCAAAGACTAAATGAACAATGATTAGGCTCATACTTCCTACAAAAGAAAGTGCAATACCTTTTAGTCGATTCCCTTCATCAAGAAATAATACTCGTCCTGCTGTATCACCTATTCGATTAATAGAATTAAAGGCAACGGCATGACCTGATAATACCGCTTTGAAAGCTTTCCAGAATGATACTTTTTGTATCGATGCTTGTATCATTCTCCACTTAGCTGCTTCAAGGGCATAGTTTATGAATACCAGGATAAAAACGATCAAAAGTTTTAGCGAGCGTGGACCTGAAAAAGAAGATTGAATCATCATCCATGATTCTTCTAGGTTTTTTTGATCACTAACCTGTTGATAAATAGAAAAGCTTAACCAGATAAACAATATCGGTCCAAGGAAATAATTGAGAAATATCTTTAGTTGCTTATTCAGTGCTGATTGTTTGCTCATTACAAAGAAAGGGAAAGAAGTGAAAGGTGAAAAGTGAAAGGTGAAAAGCGGTACATAAAACAGTAAAAACTGATTCACCCACTATATTTGTTCCTGACTTTGACCTTTTACCTTTGTCCAAAGGAGTCCAATGGACACTTTTCACTATTTTCATCCCATGGCCAAAGACGAGATCATCCTCGGTATTGATCCGGGTACGCAATTAATGGGATATGCTTTAATGCGTATCCATAAAGGGCAACCCCAGGTACTGTTGATGGATGTGCTCAAACTCACCAAGGAAAAAGATATCTATGCCCGTCTTGAAATGATACATACTCGGGTATGTGAACTGGTGAAGCTATATAAACCTTCCACTTTTGCCATTGAAGCCCCTTTTTTCGGAAAGAATGTACAAAGTATGCTCAAACTAGGAAGGGCTCAGGGTGTAGCCATTGCTGCTGCTATGCAGGCGGGATTGACTGTAACAGAATATTCACCTAAAAAAGTAAAACAATCCATCACCGGTAATGGTAACGCTGATAAAGATCAGGTATGGAAAATGTTACAACGAATTTTACAGATCGAAGAAAAACCGCAATACTTTGATGCTACAGATGCCCTCGCCGTAGCACTTTGTCACCACTATCAATCATCATCACCCCTTATCAAATCAGGGAAGCCTTTAAAAGGCTGGGAAGATTTCTTGAATAAAAATCCGGAGAGAGTGAAGAAGAAATCTTAGATGTCAGATCGCAGATGTCAGATTTGATATTATATCTGACATCTGCGATCTGACATCTAAAATCATTTCAAGTATCCCGTCAACACCAACACCAGCAAAATCGTTCCTCCAATAACACGGTACCAGCCAAATAAACGGAAGCCATGTTTTTGCAGAAAGCCGATAAAAAATTTGATGGCTAACATGGCAACAATAAACGCGACCACATTACCTACAGCTAGGGCGATTAAATTATCGGTATTGGTAAGCATTTCGGGGGTTTCTTTCCATGCTTTGAGTAGTTTGTAACCGGTTGCAGCAGCCATCGTTGGTACAGCAAGAAAAAAAGAAAATTCTGCAGCCAGATTTCTGGTTAGCTTTTGTTGCATACCGCCAATAATACTAGCAGCACTTCTGCTTACACCCGGAATCATCGCTACACATTGCCAGAAGCCAATCAGTAGAGCGCGAAAAAAACTTACCTCTTCTTCTTTTTCAATTATAGGCTGCTGAAATAATTTGTCGATAAACAAAAGAACAATTCCACCCGCCAACATGGTGATGGCTACTGTAAGTGGACTTTCCAGTAATGCATCAATTTTATCGGAAAAGATAGCACCCAATCCGAGTGCGGGGATTACTGCTACCAATAACTTGAGATAAAAATTCAATCGATTCAGTGGGAAGAATTTTTTACGATACAATACCACCACAGAAAGTATAGCCCCTAACTGAATAGCCACTTCAAACAACTTAGTAAAATCGTCTTTGGCAATACCCAAAAAAGAACTGGCAATGATCATATGTCCGGTAGAAGATACCGGTAAAAATTCAGTCAGTCCTTCCACAATGGCAATGATGATAGCGTCGAAAATACTCATGGGGCTAGAGTTGGTAGTCCATGGTCCATAGTCCATGGGTTATAGATTCTATTGACCATGGACTATGGACCATGGACTGTAATCACTTCTTCTTAAAAATCGCAAAGATCTCAATCGCCAAACCGATCACGATCAGGATGGGTGCAATGGTGATGCGGGTAGTGCCGTATACTTCTTTGTAATCAAATACATTCGGATCACTGCTTTTGCCGCCACTCATTAAAAAGAAGCCTAACGCAATAATAATAGCGCCAATAATCATCCACTTATAATTCTCTTTCGTAAAAAGCGGACTCATAGTATTTTTTGTTTCGGTCATGGGAGAGGTTTTTTAAGTGAGTGGTGAGTAGTGAGTGTATGATTTTTTTACTCACTACTGACTACTTACTATTCACTAATAAAGATCATCCAATTTCATTTTTAAATATTTCAATACACTTCGATGGGTTGAGTAAACAGAAATGCCGACACCCAATATAATCAAGCCTCCAAAGAGTATAAAAGTTAATTTCCAATCACGGATAGCTTTTAGTTGTGGGAACTGACTCTCTGCCCAACTGATGATGCTAAATAATAAAATAATGGCAATACCGGAACTGATCAGTCCGTTCACTACCGCCCTGATATTCAAAGGACGAGCAATGAATCCCCTGGTAGCGCCAACCATCTGCATGGTCTTGATCAGGAATCGGTTACTGAACATCGCCAAACGGATGGTATTATCAATACTGATGATCACGATGATACAGAGAATGATCGCTATCACTAAAAATATCAAACCAATCTTTGCTGCACGCTCATTCAAATTACCTACCAATGTTTGGGGGTATTGAATATCCGTGATCTGATCTCCGTACTTACCCAATAGTTCTGTCGATATTTTATTCAGGCTATCTTTATTGACATAATCTGCTTTTGCATAAAAATCGATGCTCTCGGGTAATGGATTTACATCCAAGATCTTCGCCCAATCTTCATTGTTCTCACGATTCCAGATCTCTTGTGCCATTTTCTTATCTACATAAGTCACCGTTTTGGTATAAGGGCGCGAAGCGATATGCTGCTGAATCTGCCCAATGGTATCCTTATTCAAAGTCCGTAAATAGGCACTGATACGAATATCTTCCTTAAAAGCACTACCTACCGAATTGATATTTAGGAAAAACCAACCCATAATACCCATGATTAACAATACCAAAGCCACACCCACAATGGTGTAGATATAATTCGGTTTACTACGCTTTAAAGAAGATTTTGCACTATCTACCATACTTTACATTTTTTACCCCCTTCTCCTCACAGGAGAAGGGCAGGGAAGAGGTCACAAATGTAGGGTTTTGACGCCTAAAGACTTACATTTGCAACCACTCTAACGATCAATTTGCCATTGAAAATAGAGCAATCTCAACGTATTTGGGTTAAATATATGTTAGGATTGCCGGCAGCCGTTGCATGTGCCCGAATCTCCGGACCTACACATGCTTTGCTGACACTTCAATAACGATCAAACAGCATAAAAATTATAAGTACACGCATAACTTATGGAATACAATTTCAGGGACATTGAAAAGAAATGGCAGAAAGAATGGACGGATACCAAAGCCTATCAGGTAAGCAATAACAGCACCAAGCCCAAATATTATGTGCTGGATATGTTTCCTTATCCAAGTGGAGCAGGCTTACACGTTGGCCACCCATTGGGTTATATCGCTTCTGATATTGTGAGTCGTTTCAAAAGATTAAAGGGATTCAATGTATTGCATCCCATGGGTTATGACGCGTTTGGATTACCGGCTGAGCAATATGCATTGGAGCATGGTGTACATCCGGCAAAAAGTACTGCTCAGAATATTGATAATTTCAGAAAACAACTCGACAATATCGGATTCAGCTATGATTGGGATCGTGAAGTGCGTACTTGTGATGCTGATTACTATCAATGGACCCAATGGATTTTCCTTCAATTGTTTAATAGCTTCTACAATCGTCACCTGCAAAAAGCAGTATCGATTCAGGAACTTATTAAATCTTTTGAACAGGAAGGAAACATCAAACATATTTGTCCGGGTAATCCCACTCTTGAATTCACTGCAGCAGCATGGAAAGCTTTTTCTGAAAAAGAACAGCAAGATATTTTGATGGATTATCGTCTTGCTTTCTGTGGTTATGGTGAAGTGAACTGGTGTGAAGCTTTGGGAACCGTATTGGCCAATGATGAAGTAGTGAATGGCGTGAGTGAGCGTGGCGGACATCCTGTTGTCAAAAAGAAACTGCGTCAATGGTATTTGCGTATCACAGAATATGCTGATCGTTTGCTCAGCGGACTCGATACCATCGAGTTCAGCGAAGCTATGAAAGAAATGCAGACGAATTGGATTGGTAAATCTTCGGGAGCTGAAATCAGCTTTAAGCTTCATGCTGCAAGCCACAAGCCAGAACAATCAAGCTTGCAGCCTGAAGCTAGCAGCTTGGAGCTTCTTGTTTACACTACCCGCCCCGATACCATTTTCGGCGTAGATTTTATGGTAGTTGCGCCGGAGCATGAATTGATTGAAAAAATTACGACGGCTGAGCAGAAAGAAGCAGTGGATGCTTATATCACGTATGTAAAAAGCAGGAGTGATCGAGAGCGTCAGGCGGAGAAAAAAATTACGGGATGTTTTACGGGGGCCTATGCCATCAACCCATTTGATGGAAGAGAAATTCCGATATGGATATCAGAATATGTACTCGCAGGATATGGAACAGGAGCCATCATGGCCGTTCCTTGTGGTGATGAAAGAGATTTCAAATTCGCCAAACATTTCAATATTCCTATTACCAATATTATTGGGGATGCATTTGATGGAACAGATGCCAACGCTACCAAAGATGCAATACTGAGTAATAGCGGATTCTTGAATGGTATGAAAATGCGTGATGCCATTGAAGTAGTGATTACCAAACTGGAGGAAATGGGTATCGGCAAACGCAAAGTGAATTACAAAATGCGTGATGCTGCATTCAGTCGCCAGCGTTATTGGGGCGAACCTTTCCCAATTGTATGGCAGGATGGTATTGCCTATCCTTTGGATGAAAAAGAATTGCCACTCTTATTGCCTGATGTAGAAAGTTATGGTCCCGGTCCGGATGGAGAAGGACCATTGGCCAATTTGAATGATTGGAAAAATACAACGTACAAGGGAAAGCCTGCGGTACGCGAAACCAATACCATGCCCGGTTATGCGGGCAGTAGTTGGTATTTCTTGCGCTATATGGATCCCAATAATGAACAGACATTTTGTGAGAAGCAAGTGAGTGATTATTGGAATCAGGTAGATCTGTATATCGGCGGAACAGAACATGCGGTGGGACATTTATTATACAGTCGTATGTGGACCAAAGCCTTATATGACTTAGGTTATATTGGTTTTGATGAACCGTTTCGGAAATTATTGAATCAAGGGATGATACAGGGGAGTAGTAGGTTTTTATATAAACTGGTTTTCAAGACAAATAACACATCTTTATTAGAGAAGCTGAATTTTATAATACCTCCAATTTTTATAACTAAACCGATAGCAGTTCAAGTAATTAATAATGATAAAAATTCTACTGCAAAACTTTTCGAAACTGTTAATGATATTATTGCTATCAAAGACATGAATAAACGAATATCTGAAAAGATCACGTTTGAAATAATTCAAATTCATGTTCCAGTAGAGTATGTTGATGGAGTAGAATTAGATATTGAGCAGTTCAGATTGTGGAGACCTGAATACGACGAATCAATTTTTATTTTTTCTGATTACCGAATCGCTTTTAAAGGTGCCTATGAAGGTAATGAGAAGCCAATTTGTGAGGCAGAAGTAGAAAAAATGTCCAAATCCAAATTCAACACCGTGAACCCTGATACCTTGGTGGAGAAATTTGGGGCAGATACTTTCCGCATGTATGAAATGTTCTTAGGTCCGGTAGATCAGAGTAAACCCTGGGATACCAAAGGGATTGAAGGCGTGCATCGTTTCTTGAAAAAACTGTGGCGTTTGTTTTTTGATGAAACTAAAGGAAAAGTCTGGACAGATGAGCAACCCACTACTGAAGAGTTGAAAGTACTCCATCGCACCATCAAAAAAATTGATGATGATACGGAGCGTTATAGTTTCAATACCGCTGTGAGTAGCTTTATGATCTGTGTGAATGAATTGAGCGATTTGAAATGTCATAAAAAACAAATCCTTAAGGATGTATTGATTCTGTTAACTCCCTATGCACCACATATTGCTGCGGAACTTTGGAAGCAATTGGGTAATGAAGGTTCAGTGTTAGATGCTTCTTTCCCGGTATTTAATGCATCATATGTTACAGAGACAAGCAAAGAATATCCCATCAGTATCAATGGTAAAACACGTACCAATATTTCCATTGCATTGGATGCTACAGAAGAGCAAGTAAAAGAGATCGTACTCGCCAATGAACTGGTACAAAAATGGATGGAAGGAAAACCTTTGAAGAAACTCATCTTCGTAAAAGGTAAAATGATCAATGTAGTCATATAAGCTTCCTCCGTGTAACTCTGTGCCAGCACTCTGTGAACTCTGTGGTTTGTTTTAACCACAGAGTTCACAGAGTGAAATGCAACACAGAGTTTCACAGCGTTTTTATACGATCACACAGTAATACAAAGGCATTCCCACTGTAATATTGATCGGGAAGGTAACGGCTAGCGTCATGGGTAGGAAGAGTCCGGGATTGGCTTGTGGTACTGCTATCTTCATGGCAGCAGGTACGGCAATATAGGAAGCACTGGCTGCAAGAATGGCCAATACAAATCGATTCGATACATCATCCGTCACAAACTGACTCAACCATGCCACTGCAATTCCATTGAATAAAGGGACACAGATCGCAAAAGCAAAAGGAAACCAGCCAAATCCGAATAATGATTTTAGTTTTCTTCCGCTCGTAATACCCATGTCCAATAAAAAGATGGCAAGGAAACCTTTGAACAAATCATTGGTGAAGGGTTTGATATCTTCTGCTTGTTTATTGTTGGCGAGATAACCGATGACCAGACTTCCTAAAATCAGTAATACACTGCCATTGGTGATAGCATGTTTAGCAACAGATCTTTTAGAGAACTCATTTGATTCGGTAGCAGAAAAAAAAGAAATCAGTAAAAGTCCGACGATAATCGCCGGTGATTCCATTAAAGCCATAACAGCAACCATGTATCCGTGTAAATGCAGCTGTTGTTGTTCCAAATAAGAAGTAGCTGTTACAAAAGTGACCGCACTTACAGAACCATAAGCCGCTGCAATAGCACCAGCATCTAGTACATTGAATTTCTTTTTCAGGATAAAGAAAGTATACAATGGAATGATGAGTGAAATGACCATCCCTGATAACATCAACCAAAGGATCTCTTGGTTGAGCACTTCATGTGAGAGTTCTTGTCCACCTCTGAACCCAATGGCAAAGAGCAAGTACAGTGAAATGAATTTGGAAGAATTCGGTGGAATTTCCAGATCGCTTTTCAGCAGTACTGCTACAATGCCAAGCACAAAAAATAAAAGAGCAGGGTTTGTGAGGTTTTCCAGTAAAAGATTAAAGTTCATGAATAGTTTCAGGGATAGATGAATAAAAAGAGATACAGGTAGCTGTGATCACTTATTGTAACTCACCTATAAAGCCCATCTCAACGGCAGAATTGATCTTGATCATCTGATTACTCTTTTCGGCTTCTCTGATTGCGTCTAATACTTTTTGTAAGCTGATGCGAAGTGATTGAATACGTGCCAGAGAAGTACTATGCGGACTACCATAACGCTCCTGATGGCTAAAATTCTTCATGTTATGAAAGTTGATCTTGCTATTGTATAAGTTGGTCAGTATCTCTTTGGCTTCTTCTGTTGTGAATATGCCATCGATCAGGTTAATACTGCGAATTGGATGTTGTGATCTGGAAGTTTGTGTTGTTGTTATAGTATTTGTTTCCATATATTTTATTTGACGGCAAAGTTGAATGAAAGAAATTATAAGTATTTATATATCTTTATTATGTAAATCATAAATAAATTTTATGAACTATACTTTGAATCAACTGGAAATATTTCTATCAGTCGTTAAAAACAAAAGTGTTTCAAAAGCTGCGGAAGAATTATTTCTGACACAACCTGCAGTATCTATTCAATTAAAAAATTTTCAACAACAATTTGATTTGCCATTGACAGAAATGATCGGTCGAACCCTTTATATCACAGATTTTGGTAAAGAAATTGCCACTTCTGCGCAGGAGATCATGGATCAGGTGATGGCTATTCAACATAAGATGCACGCCTATCAAGGCCAACTCACAGGTCGACTTAAAATATCAGTAGTATCAACGGGTAAATATGTAATGCCTTATTTCCTTTCTTCCTTTATGCGCGAAAATCAGGGAGTAACACTGGAAATGGATGTAACCAATAAAAGCACTGTTGTACAAAGTTTACAGAACAATGAAGTAGACTTTGCATTGGTCTCTATTCTTCCCGAAAAACTATCGGTAGAAAAAATAGATCTGTTACAAAACAAACTTTTCCTCATTGGAAAGGCCGGACAAAAAATTAAAAATGTACAAGCAAAAGATATCTTCAACCAATTGCCCTTAATCTTCAGGGAACAAGGATCGGGTACGCGACAAACCATGGAGGGTTTTATTCAACGGAAAAGAATCAAAGTTGCCAAAAAAATGGAATTGACTTCCAATGAAGCAGTAAAGCAGGCGGTGTTGGCAGGTTTAGGGTTCTCTATCATGCCTTTGATTGGTATTCGAAATGAATTACGTAATCAGGAACTACAGATCATACCAATACCCGGTTTGCCCATTAAGACCACTTGGAGTTTGATCTGGTTAAAAGGAAAAAAACATGCACCCGTAGCCGCGGAATTATTAAAATATATTAAAAAAGAGAAGTCGAAGATTGTGCATGAGCAGTTTGATTGGTACGAGAAATATTGATCTTATTACTGACAGAGATAGCTGTTTTATACCCGAATTAGCTAAGTTTACCCTTATTTTCTTCCACTCTTCCCAACCCTTGTGGAATTAGTGACTCTTATGTTTATCTTACTCCTCCAAAACTATTTTCCAATGAAATTCATTCTTTCATTTTTCATGACATGTTTGTCGCTTACAGTAATAGCTCAGGGCGGACAAGCATATTTTTTATCAAATCCGGCCTTAAGTCCGGATGGCGAGACCGTGGTATTTGCTTTTGAGGGCGATCTATGGAAAGCCTCTGTTAAAGACGGGCAAGCCACACGTTTAACGGCCATGCAAGGGTATGAAACGAGTCCACGCATTTCTCCGGATGGCAAATGGGTAGCATTCAGCAGCCGACAATTGGGTAATGCAGATGTGTATGTGATGCCATTATCAGGTGGTGAAATTAAAAGACTAACTTATCATAGTGCCACTGATGAAGTAAACAATTGGAGCTGGGATAGTAAGAAGATCTATTTCACTTCCAATCGTATGGGACAACAATCTGCTTTTACAGTTGCTCTAACCGGAGGAACAGCGCAACGTTTGTTTGGGGATCATTTTTATTTGTTGGATCACGGTATTGCAGAACATCCATCAGGCGATATTTATTTTAATGATACCTGGGAAAGCTCCAACCAATTAACACGGAAGCGTTATAAAGGTCCATTCAATCCTGATATTCAGTCATACAACCCGACTACTAAACAGTATAAGAAACATACCGATTGGGAAGGAAAGGATTTTGGTACCACCATTGATCGCTCAGGAAAAATATATTTTGTTTCTGATGAGGCAAATGGCGAATACAATTTATACAGTATAGAGAGCGGAAAGAAGACAGCGTTGACAAGATTCAATACTTCCATTAAAACACCTATTGTAAATGCCAATGGTAACAAGATTGTATTTGAAAAAGACTATCAGTTATGGATGTATGATGTTAGTGCTAAAAAAGCTGAGAAGTTGAACATCAACCTGGTTCGTAATTATGTATTACCCGCTGATAAAGATTACAATGTTCGAGGTAATATTACCAATTTGGATGTATCTCCGGATGGTAAAAAAATTGCATTCACCTCTCGAGGAGAAATTTTTGTGAGCGATGTAGATGGAAAATTTGTTCAGCAAATCAATAAAGGAAACACAGAAAGAGCAAAAGAAGTAAAATGGATGAGTGATAATAAAACATTGCTCTTCAATCAAACAGTAGACGGATGGTTGAATTGGTTTACGGTTGCTGCAGATGGTAGTGCTTCGGTAAAGCCTATTACTAATGAAACGAGAAACAATCGTTCAGCTGTTTTAAATAAAGCCAGAACGAAAATGGTATATCTCAGTGGTCGTGATGAAGTGAGATTATTGGATTTGAAGTCATGGGAAAATAAAACCATCGTGAAGGATGAAATCTGGGCTTTCCAAAATTCAGATCCCGGATTTTCACCCAATGATGAATATGTTTTATTTACAGCGGTAAGGAATTTTGAACAGGATGTGTTTGTTCACAATATCAAAGAAAATAAAACCATGAATCTTACCAATACCGGCGTAACGGAAGCAGGTCCGGTATGGGGCCCTGATGGGAAGCATATTTATTTTATTTCTGCCAGAACAAAACCATCTTATCCATTCGGAATGCAAAATCCGCGCATCTATCGAATGCCATTGGAAAAGATCGATGCACCCTATCGTAGTGATAAATATGAATCATTGTTCAAAACAGAAAAGAAAGATACTTCCAAAAAAGAACCGGCACCTATTAAGATTGATATGACCGGTATCATGGAAAGATTGGAACAGGTTGGACCTAATTTCGGATCGCAGTTTCTGTTAAATGTGCTACAAAAAGCTGACAAGACCACTATTCTTTATGTGAGCAATCACGATGAAGGAAGAGCGGCTCTATGGAAAACAGTATTAGAGCCTTTTGAAGCTCCTAAGACTGAAAAGATCAATGGTGCGGATGCATTTAGTGTTGATTATGCTGAGGGAGGTGATAAAGCCATGGTGTTGATTAATGGAACGATTTACAAGTTGAACCTGGATGGCAATAAAGTGGATCCGGTTAATATTGTCTACACGTTTAGACGAAACCTCTCAGGTGAGTTTACGCAAATGTTCAAAGAAGCTTGGGCTCATTTACAGGAGAATTTTTATGACGAAAAATTTCATGGAATAGACTGGCTCGCTACACGTAAACGCTATGAAACTTTTGTTTCACATGTGAATACAAGGGGCGATCTGCGCACTTTATTGGCAGATATGCTAGGAGAATTAAATTCATCGCACTTAGGATTTAATTCTTTTGGTGATGAAGAGAATGTTCAACTATCCAACCGAACAATGGAAACGGGGATCATCTTTGAAAACAATAATCCTTATAAAGTAAAATACGTCGCAGCCAGAAGTAATGCTGATAAAGCAACGGTAGATGTATTACCCGGTGATGTATTGGTAAAAGTAAATGATGAAACGGTTGATCCTGCGATGGATAGGAGCTACTATTTTAGTAAGCCTTCTTTAGATGGAGAAATCAGTTTGACATTCAATAGGAATGGTCAGATGGTAACAACGAAAATACATCCACAAGCATCCTTATTTTCAAATTTATCGGAAGAGTGGAGTGATAACAATCAGAAAAGGGTAGATGAAAAGAGTAAGAAACGTATTGCTTATCACAATATGAAAGATATGGGAGGTGGAGAACTGGAAAAATTCCTGATTGATATGACACAGGATTTTTATCAGAAAGATGCCTTGATATTGGATCTGCGTTATAATACCGGAGGCAATGTGCATGATGAAGTGTTGAAATTTTTAAGTCAGCGTGCTTATTTACAGTGGAAATACCGTGAAGGGAAGCTGACACCACAATCGAATTTTGCTCCGGCGGATAAACCCATTGTATTATTGATCAATGAGCAATCGCTGAGTGATGCGGAAATGACCGCACAAGGTTTTAAAGCATTGAAATTGGGAACCATTATTGGGATGCCGACCTATCGTTGGATCATCTTCACCAGTGGAACAGGATTGGTCGATGGCTCTTTTGTTCGTTTACCAAGCTGGGGATGTTATAGTTTAGACGGAAAAGATTTAGAGATCACAGGTGTGGAGCCTGATATCAAGATTCCTATGAATTTCGAAGATCGCATCAATGGTCGTGACCCACAATTGGATCGTGCTATTGAGGAGATTTTGAAGAAGTTGAAGAATTAAATCATTAATTTTTTCTAATCTGTGAATCTGTGGCTTATTTTTTTGCCACAGATTCACAGATTTTTTTTCAAGTAATTCCATGAAACTTTGTAAAAACCCATTCATTCATGTTTCATCCCGTAGTTCCATTTGAAATAGGTGTAGATCAGTTATTGCCATTGGATTTGACTGCCAATAATAAAGCTGTTACAGAAGCTTTGGTTAATGATATTGATCTATTCTCTGCTTATATTGACCAGTGTTTAATGGATTCCGGTGCACGTTATGCTATTGGAGGATATGATGAACATAGAACAGTGTACAGCAGAAGCCGAGTATTTGATGATGCAGAAGAACCACGTCGTTTGCATTTGGGAACAGATATATGGGGACATGCAGGAACACCGGTATTTGCACCCCTAAATGGGGTAGTACACAGTTTTGGTTTTCATGAAACTTATGGTGATTACGGTGCAGTGATCATTTTACAACATGAATGGGAAGGAGAGGTGCTACATACTTTATATGGACATCTATCTTTTCATGATTTGGATGAATTGTATGAAGGAAAAGCAATCCATAAAGGAGAGGCGTTTGCTCATTTCGGGGAACCTCATGAAAACGGCCATTGGCCACCACATCTGCATTTTCAACTAATTAAAGATATGGAAGGAAATAAGGGAGATTATCCTGGTGTTTGTAAGTTTAGCCAACGACAACAATATCTATCCAACTGCCCTGATCCAGGTACCATTTTAAGTAATACATTTTATTCCTAAAAACCTCCGTGCAACTCTGTGCCATTACTCTGCGTAACTCTGTGGTTAAAACAACCACAGAGTTACGCAGGGTTGAACACGGAGTTGCACGGAGGTTTTATTCGGATGATTTACTCTGATCAGAGGTTATAACATGTATGCCGTTTGAAAATTGATGCGCAGCATCTTGCATGGACTTCGCTAATGCCAATGCGGAAACGGGTTTGTATTTTTTGAGCGGTCCAATCAAAAGAGGACTTATCAATTGTGCTATGAAAATGCCAATCTTTTCTCCTACCCTTCTTTCCGCTCTATCACCCATAATAAAAGAAGGTCTGAAAATGCAAAGACATGGATATCCGAGTGCTGTTAATGATACTTCTAGCTGTCCTTTGGTTCTGCTATAAAAAATAGAAGAATTTGCATCAGCACCCACAGCGCTGATCACTAAAAACTTTTGCGAGCCTGCAGCCAATTGTAGTGCAGCAATTTTTTGTGGATAGATCAGATCCACTTGTTTGAATGCATCTTGTGATCCGGCTTTTTTAATGGTAGTACCTAAACAACAAAAAACATCAGTAGCATCTACCGAACTATCCAGTTGCTCAAAATCAACAATTTGCTGCACCAATTTAGGATGACTGATATGCACCGGCTTGCGAACGTAGATGGTTATTTGAGCATACAATGGATCATTCAATAACAAATCCAATAAGTGTTGTCCGGTTAATCCACTAGCGCCGAGGATGAGTGCTGTTTTTGGTTGCATGAGGTATTTTTAAAAACTAATTAAATGAGGGTTGACAGTTGACATTGAGAACCAGTTTTCTCCTGTCAACTAACAACCGTTAACTCTCAACTCCTAACCCTTTACAGGGGCAAATTCTCTTCCCACAATTTACTACCTTTACCCCATGTCTAACCCAAACTTGAACAGAGACCCGATGAACCTGAGTGCTGCTGAGAAGGAGTTTGAGAATGCCATTCGTCCGGCTGAGATTAGTGATTTTTCCGGACAGCCACAATTGATTGAAAATCTCATCATTTTTATTAAAGCCGCTAAGCTGAGGGGCGAAGCGTTGGACCATATTTTGTTTCATGGTCCGCCTGGATTGGGCAAAACCACACTCAGCAGAATTGTTGCGAATGAATTAGGGGTAAATATCAAAGAAACTTCGGGACCGGTGATTGAGAAACCGGGTGATCTGGCAGGATTACTCACCAACCTGCAACCCAATGATGTATTATTTATTGATGAGATCCATCGGTTGAGTACAGTGGTGGAAGAATATTTATATGCAGCGATGGAGGATTTCAGAATTGATATTATGATTGATTCCGGTCCTAATGCTAGGAGTGTTCAAATAAATTTGAATCCGTTTACATTGGTGGGGGCTACTACCCGAAGTGGTTTATTGACCGCACCATTGTTATCACGTTTCGGAATCAAATCAAGATTAGAGTATTACCATGCTGACACTTTAAAGAAGATCATTGAAAGAAGTGCTGCGATTTTGAATACAGGTATTCTTCCGGATGCAGCTTTTGAAATCGCAAGAAGAAGTAGGGGTACACCTCGTATCGCTAATGGTTTATTACGTCGCGTACGAGATTTTGCACAAGTATTAAATGATAGTAAAATTGATTTGGGCATCACACAACATGCATTAAAGGCATTGAATGTGGATGAACATGGATTGGATGAAATGGATAATCGCATTTTATCTGCGATCATTGATAAGTTTAAAGGTGGGCCTGTTGGACTTACTACCATTGCAACTACTGTGGGCGAAGAAGCGGGTACACTGGAAGAAGTGTATGAACCCTTTTTAATACAGGAAGGTTTTTTACAGCGTACGCCACGCGGAAGAGAAGTGACTTTGAAAGCTTATCAGCATTTGGGGAAAGATCGTCCTTCAATGGGGGGGCAGTCGGAGTTGTTTCGATAAATTGATTGCCACTGAGCGCACTGAGATACACTGAAAAGGGTTCCGATTATATCGGAACCCTTTTTTGATTTATAATATTTCGGAGAGACTTTCTTTTGTTGCTTGTATGGTGGCATCAAGATCTGTGTAAGTAAGTGCATTGTTTAGAAACCAACTTTCAAATGCAGAAGGAGGTAAGTAGATACCTTTTTTCAGCATAGCATGAAAGTATTTGTTGAACAATGCATTATTGGCAGCGGATGCAGTGGCAAAATCAGTAACGGGCTTTTCGCTAAAATGCACACTGATCATTGATCCAAATCTGTTGATGACAAAAGGTGTTCCACTTTCAGTAAGCACATTGTTCAGACCCTCATGTAGATAAGCTGTCTTGTCATTCAGTTCTTGATAGAGAGAAGGATTATTTTTTAGCTCACTCAATAAAGTATAACCCGCGATCATAGCAATAGGATTACCACTTAAAGTCCCGGCTTGGTATACATTTCCTAGTGGTGCGATTTTTTCCATGATAACACGTTTACCACCAAAAGCACCTACCGGCATTCCGGCACCGATCACTTTTCCATAAGTGATGAGGTCTGCATCAACATTTAATACTTGTTGTGCACCACCTTGTGCTAAACGAAAACCTGTCATGACTTCATCGAAAATAAAAACAATACCCTCTTCATCACAAATGGTTCTAATGCCTTCCAGAAATCCGGGTTGGGGTAAGATACATCCCATATTTCCGGCAACAGGTTCCACGATGATGGCAGCTATTTCATTTTTATGGAGCGATACTAAATTCTGAACAGCTGTAAGATCATTGTAAGCACAAGTCAAAGTATCAGTAGATACACCGCCGGTGATTCCGGGGACAGTCTGAATATCAAAAGTGGCCAATCCGCTACCTGCTTTCACAAGAAACGCATCAGCATGACCATGATAACAACCTTCGAATTTGATGAATTTATTTCTACCGGTATATCCTCTTGCCAATCGTAAAGCACTCATACAAGCTTCCGTTCCACTGCTCACCATTCTGATCAGGTCAACATTGGGGGCCATACTTTTAATGAGTTCAGCCATTTCAATTTCCAGTTCTGTAGGTGCTCCGTATGAAGTAGATAAAACCGCTTTTTCTTGAATGGCTTTCACTACAGGCTCATGAGCATGTCCCAAAATCATAGGTCCCCATGAAGCGATATAATCAATGTAACGATTACCATCAGCATCATAGAGATAAGCACCTTTAGCTTTTTCAATAAAGATGGGCGTTCCGCCGACACTTTTAAAAGCACGTACAGGAGAATTTACACCACCCGGGATCGATTGTTGTGCGCGTTGGAAGAGAGAGATACTTTTATTGTACATAGTTATATTTATTGTTAATATATTGCCACTGAATGCACAGAAATGCACAGAATCTTTCACTGCTTCTCTGTGTATTCAGTGGCAACTAATCATTGATTAATCAGTCTGATAGCATCTTTCGCAAAATAGGTGGCTATCATATCAGCACCTGCACGTTTGATTGAAGTCAGACTCTCAATGATCGCTTTTTCTTCATTCAACCAACCCATTTTAGAAGCTGCTTTAATCATTGCATATTCGCCGCTTACCTGATAAGCACTCACCGGAACTTCCACTGCATTTTTCACTTCGCGAATGATATCTAAATATGCCATAGCAGGTTTTACCATCACAATATCTGCACCCTCTTCCACATCCATCAACGTTTCTCTAATGGCTTCGGTTCGGTTAGCGAAATCCATCTGATAGGTTTTTTTATCACCAAATCCGGGAGCACTATCTAGGGCGTCTCTGAATGGACCATAAAAACAGGATGCATATTTCGCACTGTAACTCATAATACCCACTTTCGTGAATCCACTTTCTTCCAAACCATTTCTGATGGCGCCAATTCTTCCATCCATCATATCACTGGGTGCCACAAAATCGCAACCTGCTTCTGCGTGACTAACACTCATTTTTACCAATGCTTCTACTGTCTCATCATTTATAATCTCACCATCCTTCACGATACCATCATGTCCGTAAGATGAAAAGGGATCTAAGGCAACATCTGTCATTACCACCATTTCTGGTACTGCATCTTTGATGACTTTAATGCTTCGCTGCATCAATCCATTTTTATTCCAAGCTTCTTTACCGGTATTGTCTTTTAATTCGTCTTTACACTTAATAAAAAGTAGTATACAGCGAATACCCATCTCCCACAATACTTTCACCTCTCTTATCGTAAGATCTAAGGACATCCTGTAATATCCGGGCATAGAAGCAATTTCAGTCTTCACATTTTTTCCCTCATCAATAAATAACGGGGCAATAAAATCAGTAGGTTGCAATATCGTCTCAGCCACCATTGCACGAATAGCAGGTGATTGGCGGAGTATGCGGTTGCGTCGTTGTAAATACATAGTGATATATTTATTGATGTCAGATGTCAGATGGCAGATTTAATACATCTGCCATCTGACATCTTAAATTTTAAATCCATTCCTTCGGGTACAAACAGGCCTGCCACAATTCCCATTCCTTTGAGCCTTCAGCCGGTTGATGATTATAATCAAATCTTACCGTTGGCGGTAGACTCATCAAGATGCTTTCAATTCTGCCATTTGTTTTGAGTCCAAAGATAGTTCCACGATCGTGTACCAGATTAAATTCAGTATATCTTCCTCTGCGTATTTCCTGCCAATATTTGTTTTCCGGTGTAAACTCAGTTTCTTTTCTTTTCTCTACAATAGGAATATAACTATCTATGAATGCATAACCACAAGATTTTGCAAATGCCATCCAGAATTGTACATCTTTAGTTTCATCCGGGCGCTGGTAATCATAAAAGATGCCTCCAATGCCTCTTCTTTCTTTATTACGATGCCAGTTCACAAAATATTCATCACATTCTTTTTTGAATGTCGGATAAAATGAAGAGTCAAATTGATCGCAGGCATTTTTATACGTCTGATGAAAGTGAATTGCATCTTCTTCAAACAAATAATAGGGTGTAAGATCAGTGCCTCCACCAAACCACCTGTCCATCACTTCTCCTTTTTCATCATACAATTCGAACATGCGATAGTTGCAATGCACAGTAGGAACAAATGGGTTATAAGGATGAATCACCAAACTCAATCCACACGCAAACCAGCTATGTCCATTGATCTTTAATTGTGAGCGCATCATATCCGTAACCGGACCAAATACAACAGAAGTATTCACGCCTCCCTTCTCCAATACGGCACCATTACCAATCACACGTGTACGTCCACCACCGCCTTCAGCGCGATCCCATTTATCTTCCTGAAATGTAGCTTTCCCATCTACTTTTTCCAAAGCAGCACAAATATCATCTTGCAACTGATGAATAAAGGAGATCCATTGGTCTTTTATCATAAGGGTATATTGAGTGAAAGGTGAAAAGTAAAATGGAATACAATATCCTTTCACTTTTCACCTTTCACCTTTGACTTTTATGTGTGTCGAAATTCTTTTACTGCATCCACAAACGCTCTTGCATGATCCACAGGAACATTGGGCAGGATACCATGTCCGAGATTGGCGATATGTCTGCCCGGACCAAATGCACGCAACATTTCTTTTACTTCTTTTTGGATCACCGGAATAGGCGATAATAATTTCGCAGGATCAAAGTTTCCTTGGAGTGTTACATGGTTACCTGCAAACTGACGAGCCAGTTCCGGCTTGATGCACCAGTCAATTCCCAAACCATGAGCACCTGTTGCAGCCATGCTATCCAAACTATGCCATGCACCTTTAGCAAAAACGATGGTGGGCACTTCATCTTTCAATGCAGCCACTATCTGACGCATGTATTGTAATGACAAGTTTTCAAAATCATGTGGACTCAATAATCCACCCCAGCTATCAAAGATTTGAACGGTGTCGGCACCTGCTTTTACTTGTGCTTTCAAGTAAGCAATGGTGGTATCTGTGATCATTTGTAATAACTGATGTGCCAGTTCGGGTTGTGTATAGCAGAATGCTTTTGCTTCATCAAAAGTTTTAGATCCCTTGCCTTGCACCATATAACATAATAAAGTCCAAGGAGCACCTGCAAAACCAATCAAGGGAACTCTTCCGTTGAGTTCCTGTTTGATGAGTTTTATGGCATCCATCACATAACCCAATGTTTCATGAACATCCGGTACACGAACACGATCCATGTCTTTAATGGTTTTGATCGGATCAGGAAGTACAGGACCTTTGCTTTCGATCAATTGCACTTCCAGTCCCATGGCTTGTGGTACTACTAAAATATCTGAAAATAAAATTGCAGCATCTACACCCACAATATCTATCGGCTGTAATGTGATCTGACAAGCCAGTTCCGGAGTTTGACAACGTTCGAAGAATCCATATTTCTCACGCAATACCATGTATTCAGGAAGGTATCGTCCGGCCTGACGCATCATCCATACAGGCGTTCTTTCAGTTTGTTCACCGCGAAGGGTTCGGAGGAGTAGGTCGTTTTTTAGCATAGATTATTTAGTGAAAAGTGAAAAGTGAAAAGTGAAAGGTGAGGAAGATGTGATCTTTATTTCACCTTTCACCAAAGTAATAAATCGCTTTCCTCACCAGTTCTTCTTTCCCTGGCGAATGAGCTGTGATGATTGAATTGTTTGTATGTTTTTTAATAGCTGCTTCAGTGGTAGCTCCTATAGCAAAGAATACAGTTGAAACAGTTGCTTTGTTTTTATGAAAAAAGCTTTCAACAGCACTTGGACTAAAGAACAAAATACCATCGTAAACAGCATCTATTTTTTGGTAAAGTGGAATGGTTTTATACACCACTATTTCTTCTACTTGTATGCCTGCGGCTGTAAGTTTGGCGGGTAATTCATCTCTTCGCTGGTCTCCACAAAAGAAAAATACCTCATCCAATTCTTCATTGTCAGCTAAAATGTGTTCTGCGAGTTCTGATGCATTATTACCGGTGCCTTTAATAGCCTGTTCTCCAAAGTAATTGCGAATCAGTTCTTGTGTGGTATTACCCATGCAGTAAATATTCCATTCGGGTACTTGCTGATCAAGCATGGTGATCACGCTTTCCACAGCATTCATGCTTGTGAATACAACCGTAGCATATTGCAAAGCGATTTGTTCTACCTCTTGTTGTGTGTCGATATCCTGTACGGGCTCTGTATCAATCAGTGAAATAACATCTAACTGAATATTGTTTTCAGCAGCTTCCTGTATCAAAGTATTTTTTACAGGTCTGGTAGATAATATGTGTAGCTTATTTCCTTGCATTTCTAATGGCTTGAATGATCTCTGCGGCACCCATCCCTAAAATCTCTTGTCCGGCCTCAGTACCTATCTCTGGTCCTACGCTAACAGATACAGTTGTGCTGATATCAACTTTCTCTTTACCGTCCAGCGACACTACATTTCCTTGAAAGAAAATTTCATCACCTTGTATTTGCGCCAAAGCTGAAATAGGTGTAGCACAACCACCCATCAATTGACGTAAAAAATTTCTTTCTGCATGGGCACAGATTGCCGTTTCGTTATGATGGAGTTGTTGACAGCTATTGAAAATTTCGGTCTCACCTTCTCTACACACTACCATTACAGCCCCTTGTGCGGGAGCAGGTAACATCCAGTCGAGATCAATTGCTTTTTCCGGACGAAGGTTGATTCTTTCCAATCCGGCTGCAGCAAAAATGGCACCCTGCCAATTGCTTTCTTCCAGTTTACGCAATCGTGTATTCACATTACCGCGAAGATTATCAAACTGGTGATCAGGAAAACGATTGAGCCATTGTGCTTTTCGACGAACGCTGCTGGTAGCAAATAGTCCATGGTCCATGGTACAAGGTCCATGGTTTGTTGACCATTCACCATTGACATATCCCAATGCTTGAGGTACATGGTCGTCTTTATAAACCAAAATATCTTTATGCGATGCACGTTTTAAGACTGCTGCCTCTTGAATGCCTTTGGCGAGTTGCGTGGGCACATCTTTCATGGAGTGGACAGCAATATCAATTTTATTGCTCAACAAAGCTGCATCAAGCGTCTTCGTGAAAATACCTTGAACACCAATTTCATAGAGTGGTGTTATGAGATCAATATCGCCTTCGCTTTTAATATACACGAGTTCAGAAGCTACTCCTTTTTCTTTTAGGAGCTCTTGCACCCATGTGGCTTGCCACACGGCGAGCTGACTGTCGCGTGTTCCTATTCGTACTACCTTGGTCATATCTAGGTTTAATGACTGCTCGTCATAAAGTCGTTGATGGCTTCAATGTAATAACAGCCGGGTTGATGTCTGTTACGCATCTTAACGGCTACATTGTTCACCACTTTCTGAATGGCTTCTGTATTGATATCTTCTGATGCTCTCTGTGAAGTTAAAAACAATCCACAGGAATGCATTTCATGTAATTTTTGCTTCACCGCCTTTAAAATAGGAACATGGCGGCGCTGATGATTCCAAATCATAAACTCATTCATGTGTTGACGAATGATATTCATGGCTTTTGGTACTTCAGCCTTTCTTTTCTGTAATGTTTGGTCGTTGATCTTAGACAGATCATCTACATTGGCTAGCACCACATTTTCTTGCTGCGCTAATAATGGATCAATATTATGAGGAATAGAGAGGTCGATTAGGATTTTTTTATGACCTACTTGCAAATTCTTAGTGGTAACCACCGGCTGTTCAGCATTGGTAGCAACGATAATGATATCAGCACTGTTGATCTCCTGTTCCAACTCATTCCAGTCAGCGCTTTGTAATTGCATACTTGCTGCCAGTTCATTCGCTTTCTCCGCGGTTCTGTTGATGAGGGTGATATTTTTAGTATCTAAGTAATCAACCAGATTCTTGCAAGTATTACGTCCAATTTTTCCGGTACCTAGTAGTACTATCTTCTTATCGCTGCTATCTGCTAACTGCTGGCGGATAAATTGTATGGCAGCAAATGAAACAGAGATGGTGCCACCACTTAATGCAGTTTCGTTTTTAATTTGCTTAGAAGATTGTAATACGGTATTGAACAAGCGTTCCATAAAAGAACCGATCATCCCCTTTTCTTTTGCAAACTTAACTGCCAGTTTCATCTGACCCACGATCTCATAATCACCCAGAATTTGAGAATCCAATCCGGCACCAACCGAAAAAATATGTTGTAAAGCTTCTTCGTCTTGCTTGATATAGCAACGTTGAACAAAATCTGCTTTACTGCCTAAAGTAACGCTGCATAAAAGATCAACCAGTGTTTCAGCATCCGGAGCAATACCATAAATCTCGGTACGATTACAAGTGCTGAGTACAAATAATTCTTTTACGCCCTTAGCTTTCGCATGTTGTAAAATGATAGCATATTGTTCAGGATTAATGGCATAATTACCACGAACGGCCGCATCGGTCTTTTTGTAGTTGATTCCTGCTATGAAAAATTGTCCTGTCTCCATAAACTGCCACGATCCTTTAGGTCTCGCTCAAATAAGTACGCAAAGGTATCCTGCATGGTTTCTTTTAAAACATGACAAACGTCATTACATTGTCATTTCTCTGTCAGATTTCTGATAAGCGGTCATTTTAGCTGCTGAGAGAAAACCCTTTCTCTTTTTGTTTCGTTCTTTTCTGCAAACAAATTCCTTAGAACTTTTAACTAAGCGATTTGTTAGTCTAACTTTGCAAACTCAAATGTGATTATGGCAACGAATGCGAAACGTGCACTCTTATTAATGAATTTGGGCTCACCTGATTCAACAGAAGTAAAAGATGTCAGAAGATACCTGAATCAGTTCTTAATGGATGGTCGTGTAATCGATATCCCCTACATTGTTAGAGCTTTATTGGTGCGTGGTATCATTGTTCCGTTTCGTGCGCCCAAATCTGCAGAAGCTTACAGAAGTATTTGGACCGATGAAGGCTCCCCATTGATCGTCCTCACCAAACAATTAAAAGAAGCGTTACAACAGGATATTGAAGAACCCATTGAGATTGCTATGCGATATGGAACGCCATCTCCTAAAGAAGCCTATGATGCTTTATTGAAAGAACATCCTTCTTTGGAAGAAGTTGTTTTGTTGCCTTTGTATCCACATTATGCAATGAGTAGTTATGAAACTGCTGTTGAATATGCAAAAGAGCAACATCAAGAATTTGGTTATTGTTTCAAACTGAGCGTCATCAAACCGTTTTATGATGATGAAGCCTATATCAGTGCGCTGGCTGAATCCATCAAACCCTATACAGAACAGGAGTATGACCATATTTTATTCAGCTATCATGGTGTACCACAAAGACATATTCGCAAGAGTGATACCACAGGTTGTCATTGTTTGAAAGTAGAGAACTGTTGCGAAGTAGCTTCTCCGGCACATAAAGAATGTTATCGCCATCAGTTGGTAGTGACTACAAAACTGGTAGCAGAAAAATTGGGTATCCCTAAAGAGAGATATAGTCTTTCCTTCCAATCAAGATTAGGCAGTGGTTGGCTACAACCCTTTACAGATAAGCGTTTGGAAGCCATGCCGGGAGAGGGGATCAAGAAATTATTGGTAGCATGCCCTGCATTCATCAGCGATTGCCTGGAAACCATTGAAGAAATAGGAGAGGAAGGAAAAGAAACTTTCCTACATGCAGGTGGAGAATCTTTTACACTGATACCTTGTCTCAACGTACACCCCGCCTGGATCAGCACCATTGAAAAATGGATGGAAGAGATTCGGAGTGGGAAGGAGGAGATGATTTTGGCGTAATAGTCAATAGTCGATGGACCATGGACCATGGACCATGGTCTATGGACTATCGACCTTATTTCGTAGCTTTTCGATTATTAATAAAGTTTACTACTATTAGCCATAACCCATCACCCATAACCCCCCATGTACGAATACCTCAAATCACTGCACATCATCTTCATCGTTACCTGGTTTGCGGGGTTGTTTTATATGCCTAGACTGTTTATTTATGCAACAGAGGCGGGGGATAAAAATGAAATGGAATGTAAAGTGTTGCGTGAGCAGTTTTCCATCATGATGAAACGCTTATGGTATGGTATCACCTGGCCTTCGGCTATTCTAACTTTGATCTTTGGTTTGTCAGTTTTATTTCATGGAAATTGGGATAAAGTTGTTTTTGATGCATCCGGAAGATGGTTATTGGTGAAACTCATTTTTGTTTTGTTTTTGTATGTCTATCATTTTTCTCTGCATCGCATTTTTAAGCAGGAGATGGCAGGCATTTATCGATATTCTTCTAATCAACTCCGTATTTGGAATGAAGTAGCCACTATTTTCCTCATCTCCATAGTCATGCTCGTCGTGGTGAAACAAAGCCTCAGTTTTGTATGGGGGCTGGTTGGGCTGATCTTATTTGTACTGCTGCTCATGAGCGCGATTCGGGTGTATAAGAGCTTGAGGAATAATGAATTCAAAAGTCAAAAGTGAAAAGTCAAAAGTGAAAGGTAAAGAATTCGCACGATCCCCATTCTTTTAACTTATTGATAATCATTTTATTAGATATTTTTTTAAGCAAGTAATCATCTTTTGACTTTTGACTTTTGACTTTTCACTTTTCACCCTCCCTTTTCCTCCCCCACATTTCATACCTTCGCAGCCTTTAAAACCTGCCTGTTAAAGGATTACAGGTAATTTTCAAGCTGACCGAAAGACTATGAGTGCTAAATACGCTGAATTTTCAGGATTGAACCTGCCGGCTATCGAAAAAGAGATACTGGCCAAATGGAAGGATGGACAGGCTTTTGAACAAAGTGTTGCGCTAAGAGAAGGCAAAACACCTTTTGTCTTTTATGAGGGCCCACCCAGTGCCAATGGTATGCCCGGTATTCACCATGTCATTTCTCGTACGTTGAAAGATATGGTGTGTCGCTATAAAACCATGCAAGGTTTTCAAGTGAAGCGTAAAGGTGGATGGGATACCCATGGGTTGCCGGTTGAATTGGGTGTGGAGAAAGAATTGGGTATTACCAAAGAAGATATTGGCAAGAAAATTTCTGTGGAAGATTACAATCAGAAATGTCGTGAAGCAGTGATGCGTTACAAAGACATTTGGGATGATATCACTACCAAAATGGGATACTGGGTAGATCTGAATGATCCCTATATCACTTTCGATAACAAATACATTGAATCACTGTGGTGGATATTGAGTGAGTTGTACAAAAAAGGATACTTGTATGAAAGTGTATCCATTCAACCTTACTCACCGGCGGCAGGAACAGGATTAAGTTCGCATGAATTGAATCAGCCCGGAACTTATAAGGATGTAAAGGATACATCTGCAGTAGCAATGTTCAAGGCAATCAAAAGCAACAAGACACAATTTCTTTTTGATGCAGCAGGTTCAGATGAAGTGTTTTTTATGGCGTGGACAACTACTCCATGGACACTTCCTTCAAATTTAGGATTGACAGTTGGACCGAATATTGATTATGTACTGGTACAAACTTTCAATCCATATACACACCTGCCTGTATTCGTGGTGCTTGCAAAAGCCTTGCTGGGTAAGTATTTCAAGCCGGAAGGTGAGAATGGTGATTTTGCCGGATACCATGCAGAAGTAAAATTATTGCCTTGGAAAATTATCACTGAGTTCAAGGGATCTGCTATTGAAGATGCCACTTATGAACAACTACTTCCTTACGAAGCCAACTCTCCATCAGTAGTTGAAGAAATTACACCGGGTGCAAAACCTTTCCGTGTATTGTGTGGTGATTTTGTAACAACTGAAGATGGTACCGGTATCGTGCACACGGCTCCTGCATTTGGTGCTGATGACTATAAGGTTGGACAGAAATACAATATCGGTATACTCACCATGGTGGACAGAGAAGGGAAATTTGTGGACGGATTGGGAGAGTTTAGTGGTCGCTATGTGAAGAATTATAAAGACGAGAAAGATTATGTAGATGTAAACGTTGACATCTGCGTAAAACTGAAAAAAGAGAATCGTGCTTTCAAAGTTGAAAAATACGAACACAGTTATCCGCATTGTTGGAGAACGGATAAACCGATTCTTTACTATCCTTTAGATGCTTGGTTCATCAAAACCACAGCCGTAAAAGACAGAATGGTGGAATTGAATAAAACCATCAACTGGAAACCGAAGAGTACCGGTGAAGGACGTTTTGGTAATTGGCTGGAAAACATGGTAGACTGGAACTTGAGTCGTAGTCGCTATTGGGGAACCCCTTTACCTGTTTGGCGTACAGAAGATGGTAGTGAAGAAGTATGTATCGGTTCTATTGAAGAACTGAATGAAGGTATTCGCAAAGCCAATGAAGTATTGGGTGGTGATGTCAATAAGAACTATTTGCATGAAGGCATTCTCGATCTGCATAAACCTTATGTGGATGAGATCGTATTGGTGAGTCCTTCAGGAAAATCTATGCATAGGGTACCTGATCTGATCGACGTATGGTTTGATAGTGGTGCGATGCCTTATGCACAATGGCATTATCCTTTTGAAAACAAGGAGTTGGTAGATAAAGGACAATCATTCCCTGCAGACTTTATTGCAGAAGGTGTTGATCAAACGCGTGGATGGTTTTATACGTTACATGCCATTGGTGTGATGCTATTTGATAGTGTGGCTTACAAAACCGTTGTGAGTAATGGATTGGTATTGGATAAGAACGGAAACAAAATGAGTAAGCGTTTGGGTAATGTGGTGAATCCGTTTGACACCATTGAGAAATATGGTGCTGATGCAACTCGTTGGTATTTGATCACGAACGCATCACCTTGGGATAATTTAAAATTTGATCTGGCAGGTATTCAGGAAGTACAGCGTAAGTTCTTCGGTACGCTTTACAATACTTATCAGTTTTTTGTTTTGTATGCAAACGTAGATGGATTTGCATTCAAAGAAGCACCGATTGCATTGGCAGACAGACCTGAGATTGATCGCTGGATTCTTTCTTCACTCAATAGTTTGGTGAAAAAAGTAACTGCAGCAATGGATGATTATGAGCCAACGATCGCGGGAAGAGCTATTGAAGAATTTGTAGATGAGCATTTGAGTAACTGGTATGTGCGTTTGTGTCGTCGTCGTTTTTGGAAGGGTGATTATGAAGCCGATAAAATTAGTGCTTATCAAACTTTGTATGTGTGTTTGGAGACGATTGTAAGATTGATGGCGCCTATTTCTCCGTTCTTTAGTGATGCGGTGTTCAGAAACCTGAATGCTGTAACGAATAGATTTGATGTTGCATCTGTTCACCATGCAGATTTCCCTGTTGCAAATGAAGCAGCCATTGATGAAGTGTTGGAAGAGCGAATGCAATTGGCGCAGGATGTTTGTTCGTTGGTATTATCACTGCGTAAAAAAGTAAACATCAAAGTAAGACAGCCTTTACAGAAAGTGTTGATACCGGTACTCGACCCCAATATGAAACATCAGTTGGAATTGATCGAAGACCTGATTAAAGCAGAAGTAAATGTGAAGGAGATGGAATACATCACCGATACAGAAGGGATTATCAAGAAAAAGATCAAGCCTAATTTCAAAGCACTGGGTACTAAACTAGGTGCAAAAATGAAAGCAGCAGGTGCATTGATCACCGGATTCGGTCAGCATGAGATCGCTACGATTGAGAAAGCGGGTCAAATAGACTTGAATTTGGATGGCGAGACGATTACCATTTTATTATCTGAGGTGGAGATCGCCGCAGAAGATATTCCGGGATGGAGTGTGGCAGGCAAGGGTAGTTTGACCGTAGCTCTGGATATTACCCTCACTGAGGAGCTAAAACAGGAGGGAGATGCCCGTGAATTCGTCAATCGGATACAAAATATTCGGAAAGAAAGCGGTTTTGAACTCACAGACCGTATATTCGTGACCGTTCTTGAGGCTGAGGGCCTTAAGGAGTCTATTGTTAAGTATAACGATTATATTTGCCGCGAAATTTTGGCAGATATCATTGAATGGGTACCTGAATTATCGGATGGTACTGAGATCGAAGTCAATGATACCCTGTTGAAAGTGGTAGTAAACAAAAAAGGATAAAAGCGTATGGCTACTAAGAAACCAGCCCCTAAGGCAGCGAAAAAACCGGCTCCAAAGGCGGCACCAGCCAAGAAAACAGCTTCAAAACCAGCTCCTAAAAAGGCTGCTGCTAAACCTGCTCCTAAAAAAGCAGCTAAGCCAGCACCTAAACCGGCAGCTAAAAAAGCGGCTCCTGCTAAGAAAGCAGCAGTAAAACCAGCACCTGCAAAAAAGGCTGCCAAGCCAGCACCTAAGCCGGCTGCTAAAGCACCTGTGAAAGTAGCTAAACCTGCAGCTAAACCAGCTCCTAAACCGGCACCAGCTCCTGTTAAGAAAGCTGCTGTACCGGCTAAGCCTGCTGCAAAAGCTCCGGCTCCTGCACCCGCCGCTAAGCCTGTGTCTACGCCATTACCACCGATGAAGAAACCAGAACCAAAAGGGCCACCAGCTCCGCCTGTGAAACCAGTGCGTAGAGCACCAGAGCCGCTGAAAGAGGTAAAAGTTCCTAAGACTAGTACCAAAAGCAGCGTCCCTTATCAGCCCGGATATACACCATTAGAAAAAAGAGTAGAAACTGTGAGAAGCAACGAAACATTAGTTAAATACAGCGATGCGGATCTGAATGAATTCCGAGATTTAATTAATAAAAAACTGGAGGCAGCTAAAAAAGAGCTGACTTATCTCCAAGGTCTGATTACTCGTAAAGACGAAATGGGTGGTGATAATGACGATGCTCGTTATATGACCATGGAAGATGGCAGTATGAGTATGGAAAGAGAGCAACTCAGCCAAATGGCTAGCCGTCAGATTACTTATATTGATCATTTAGAGAAAGCATTGATGCGTATCGAAAACAAAACCTACGGTATCTGCCGTGTAACCGGTAAGTTGATCGATAAAGCCCGCTTACGTGCGGTGCCGCATGCAACCTTAAGTCTGGAAGCAAAACTGGGTTTGGTGAAGCCTAGTGCTGAATAACCCCCCCGACCCCCTGAAGGGGGAGTTTTGAAACCTCATAAAAATTAGAGCCGCTTAGTTTTCTAAGCGGCTCTAATTTTTATGTACCCATCATAACACCCCCTTTAGGGGGCCGGGGGGTTATCTCACTTCCTGCATCTCTACTAATTTCTTATAAATTCCTCCCATCAACAGTAATTCATCATGTGTACCTCTTTCTGCTATTTCTCCTTTTTGGAGAACGATGATCTCATCGGCATTACGGATGGTGGAGAGACGGTGGGCAATGACTATAGAGGTTCTTTGTTGCATCATATTATTGATGGCGTCTTGTACCAGTCTTTCACTTTCTGTATCTAATGATGAAGTGGCTTCATCTAAAATCAAAATCGGTGGATTTTTTAATACGGCACGTGCAATGGTTACACGCTGACGCTCACCACCGCTGAGTTTGGTACCACGATCACCAATATTGGTATCAAAGCCTTCTTCTTTTCGCTGAATAAAATCATAGGCATTGGCAACTTTTGCAGCCTGCTCAATCTGTCTTTGATCAGCATGATCGATACCCAATGCAATATTATTGGCAATGGTATCATTGAATAGTATGGGCTCTTGTGTTACAATACCCATCTGACTTCTAATGGAATGTAGTGTGTATGCTTTGATGTTTACGCCATCAATTAAAATCTCACCACTTGATACATCATGAAAACGAGGGATGAGATCTGCGAGGGTACTTTTACCCGCACCGGATGATCCAACCAAGGCAATGGTTTTCCCTTTTTCAATTTTTAAGTTGATATTTTTTAGGATGGTTACATCCTCATAAGAAAAAGAAACATTGTTGAACTCAATACTATGATTGAACTCGGTCAAGGTTTTAGCATTGGGTTGATCGGTAACGGTGACTGGCGCTTTTAAAATTTCCTCAATTCGCTGAATGGCAGCACTACCACGCTGAGCGCTGTAAAATGAGCCGGACAATGATTTCGCCGGATTGATGATTTGGGTGAAGAAAACAATATAAGTGATGAAACTTTCCGGTTCTAATCCGAATTGTCCATCCAATACCAATTTACCGCCAAACCAAAGAATACAAGACAATACCAGCACACCCAAAAACTCAGACATAGGTGAAGCCAGATCTTTCCGGAAATTCATCTTATTACGGATCTGATTCAGTGTATTGTTATTGGTGATGAATTTGTTGTGTAATATTTTCTCGGCATTGAATGCTTTGATCACACGTAATCCGCCAAGTGTTTCATCAAGTATTGACATCAAAGTGCCTAATTTTTCCTGAGAGGAGGTAGATTGTTTTTTCAATGATCGACTCAATCTGCCGATGATAAAACCTGTAAGAGGTAATAATACTAATAAGAATAAAGACAATGCCGGACTCAACATCACTAGAAAAACAAGAATGATGATGATGTTGAGTGGGTCGCGAATCAATGCTTCGAGTGTACCCATTACACTCCATTCTACTTCATTGGCGTCATTACTCATGCGACTGATGATATCGCCTTTTCTTTGTTCTGTAAAGTATCCAATCGGAAGATCTAATATCTTGCTGTAAAGGTCGGCGCGCAACTTGGTCATTACATGGTTACGCATGGGAGCTAAAACACGAAATGCGAGATAGGTAAAAACATTCTTAAAGAATACGGAAACGATGATAAGTCCGCAAATAGCTCCTAAAGCATACACTTCCCCTTTTTCGGTAATGAGCTTGCTAATGAAGTATTTTAGATAATTTAACACGCCGTTGGCAGTCAAAGCAAATGCTGGCTCAACATTGATCAATGCTGATTTATTGAAAAGCAATTGTAGAAAAGGGGCCAACATAGCCAATGAAACCAATGAAAAAAGGATGGAGAATAGGGTAAAAATCAAATACAGTACGATGTTCTGCTTCTGACTCCTCAGGTAAAAAAGTATTCTTGAAAAACGCTTCATATCAGGATAAAATCGGTAAAACACAGCAAAGTAAGTAATTTTACAGCCAATCAAACAGTTCAACATGGAAGAAGGAAAACGTCAGCGTCAGGTAGCAGGAGCCATTCAAGAGGAAATGAATGATATTTTCAGGAGACTGAATCTTTCCATGCTCGATGGAGGAATGGTATCTATTTCCTCTGTTAAAGTTACTCCCGATCTGTTGGAAGCCAGAATTTATCTCAGTCTGTTCCAGGTAAAAGATGCAAAAGCCACCATGAAGACGATAGAAAGTCGTGCATGGGAGATCAAGAAAGAATTGGCTGATAAAATGAAACATCAACTCCGCCGAATACCCGTTCTTCATTTTTATCTCGATGACACATTGGATTATGTGTTCAAAATGGAAGAGATATTCAAGAATATTAGTGAGGAGAAGAAGGGGGAAGGGAGTGAGTAATGAATAGTGAGTAGTCAGTAGCGAGAGACATTTATACTCACTACTGACTATTCACTGCTCACTCAAAATCATCGTCATTTATCAAATCCATATTATCCATCCCGTGAACTTTCTCTTTGCCTGGCGCTATTTTAGATCGAAAAAATCTACCAATGCCATCAATGTCATTGCATGGATCAGCGTAACGGCTATTACGGTGGGTTGTGCGGCACTTATTATCATACTCAGTGTATTCAATGGATTTGAAGAATTGGTTAAAGGACTGTACACGGATTTTTATACGGATATTCGGATTGCTCCGGCAAAAGGGAAAATCATCACACTCAACACACAGCAACAACAAAAAATTAAGTCAACACCCGGAGTCGCTGTTTTTAGTTTGGTGGCAGAAGAAAAAGCATTGCTGGTAAATGGTCCTTATCAGTCTATTGTATTGGTAAAAGGGGTGGATGAACAATATGTAGCTACCAATAAAATTACTGATCATATCAAGCGAGGAAAGTTTGTATTGGGGACATTGGAAACACCGTCTATTGTATTAGGCTATGGAATAGAAAATGCGATTGGAGCAGATGTGGAAAGAGGTATTTATCCACTCACGTTGTATACACCTAACAGGAAAGCCAGTTTTAATTCCTTGGATGGACTCAGTGTCAACAATATTACAGCCAGTGGCACATTTCAAGTACAGCAAGAATTCGATAACAAATATGCTTTTACCAATCTTGCTTTCTTCCGTTATATGCTAAACATGGAAGCAGATGAATACAGTGCTGCTGAGGTCAAAGTAGCCGGTGATGCAGATAAGATCAAAGAACAATTACAATCGATTTTAGGAGAGCGGTATTTGGTGCAAACAAGGTATGAGCAAAACAAGAGTTTATATGCAGTAATGCAATTGGAGAAATGGGTGATCTATGCGATACTTTCTTTAATACTGGTAGTGGCTGCATTTAATATGATTGGAGCATTAACGATGTTGGTATTGGAAAAACAAAAAGATATTGCTGTATTGCAAGCCATGGGCGCTTCACAAAAACGAATTCAAGCTATCTTTTTATCAGAAGGATTATTACTTGCCGGATTTGGAGCGGCATTGGGTATGTTGCTCGCCACAATTATCTGCTGGATACAAATTAAATTTGAACTCATTAAATTGGCAGGTGATACATTCATTGTAAAAGCATATCCTGTCAAACTGATACCTAGTGACTATCTTTTGGTACTTATAACTGTAACCACCATCGGCTTCCTCGCTGCATGGATACCTTCGCGAAAAGCCAGCCGTCAAGAACTCGCGCTCAAATAAACCCTCTGTGTAACTCTGTGCCATACTCCTTTACCTCTGTGGTAAAAACCACCGAGTTACACAGAGTTCGGCACGGAGTTGCACAGAGGGTTTAAATAAAAAAGCCGCTTAGAAAAACTAAGCGGCTCTCGAATCAACTATTTTGAATTTTTACTTCTGACTTTTGACTTCTCCTAATAATCCCCCAAAGTTTCCTCCAACTGTCCCAATGCTTTGGCTAATTGCTCATCACTAGGAGCAATACCATGCCATTCGTGGCTGCCTTCCATGAAGTCAACACCTTTACCCATTTCTGTTTTCATTAGAATACAGATGGGTTTACCTTGTCCGGTCATAGACTTTGCTTTATCCAGTACAGCTACCACATCTTCCATATCATTTCCATTCATATCCAGAACTGTCCAGTTAAAGGCCTTGAATTTATCGTGCAGATTATCGAGTGATAAAACTTTGCTGGTTGGACCATCAATCTGTTGTCCGTTCCAATCTACAGTCGCAATCAGGTTATCTACCTTATTATGTGCAGCAAACATCACTGCTTCCCATATTTGTCCTTCCTGTAATTCGCCATCACCATGTAAAGAGAAAATAAGGTGGGGGTCGTTGTTGAATTTCTTAGTCAGTGCTGCACCAATGGCCACACTCATACCCTGACCCAATGATCCGCTGGCTATTCTTACACCGGGTAAATCTTCATGTGTAGTAGGGTGACCTTGTAAACGTGTATTCAGTTTACGGAAGCTGGCCAGTTCTTTTTTGTCGAAATAACCTGAACGAGAAAGAACAGAGTAGTAAACAGGAGAAATATGTCCGTTAGAAAGGAAGAACAGGTCTTCACCCACACCATCCATCTTAAACTGACGGTCATGTTTCATGGTATGAAAAAACAGGGCGGTTAGGAAGTCGGTACAACCTAGAGAACCACCCGGATGTCCGCTTTGAACCCCATGAACCATTCTAACGATATCGCGCCTGATTTGACTGGCCGCGGCTTTCAATTCCTGAATACTTGCCATATGCTTGTTTTGTGGGTGCGAAGATAGGGAATAGAGATAGTCAATAGTCGATGGTCCATAGTCCATGGGAAGAAAATGTCAACTAAGTAGGGTATGAATCAAACAATTTACCATGGACCATGGACTATGGACTATTCACTATATTTGCTCCCACAAAATCATCATATGTCAGAAGATTTGGATTTAATATTGGCCGATGCGGAAGAAAGTATGACCAAGGCGATTGGCCACCTGGAAACAGAGCTTACGAAGATCAGGGCCGGGAAAGCCAATCCAACCATGTTGGATGGTATTATGGTAGATTATTATGGCTCACCAACGCCTATCAATCAGGTAGCAAATATCAGCGTGCTGGATGTTCGTACCATCAGTATTCAGCCTTGGGAAAAGAATATGCTGGCTGCTATTGAAAGGGTCATCATGGCTGCGAATATTGGCATTACTCCTCAAAATGATGGTGTTCAATTACGTTTATTCCTCCCGCCGCTAACAGAGGAAAGAAGAAGAGAGTTGGTAAAAAAAGCCGCAGGTGAGGGCGAACATTCAAAAGTTGCCATTAGGAATATCCGTCGCGATGCCATTGAGCAGGTGAAGAAATTACAAAAAGACGGTTTGAGTGAAGACGCTGCAAAAGATGCTGAAAAAAGTATTCAGGATATCACCGATAAATTCATCACACTCGTAGATAAACATTTAGCTGCGAAAGAAAAAGAAGTGATGGCGGTGTAAATGTCGGATGTCGGATGTCGGATGTCGGATGTCGGATGTCGGATGTCGGATGTCGGATGTCG